>Ga0187894_10000260_pt1 | contig 71452 bp, 46 predicted proteins | sample GBC1701081metaG_FD_136650 | JGI IMG/M metagenome (GOLD analysis project Ga0187894, IMG submission 136650) | White microbial mat communities from a lava cave in the Kipuka Kanohina Cave System on the Island of Hawaii, USA - GBC170108-1 metaG ... | reverse complement strand
TTCACGGAGACGGTGGCCCGGCGCTGCGGCGCCAAGGCGCGGCAGATCCGCGACCTGCTCGGCGTGCCCTTCGCGCTCGAGAACATCAGCTATCCGTTCGTGCTGCCCACCAGCATGAGCGAAGCGGAGTTCCTGACCGCGGTGCTCGAAGAAGGCGACTGCGGACTGCTGCTCGACCTGACGAACGTCTTCATCAACTCCCGCAATCACGGCTACGACGCCTATCGCTTCCTCGAATCGCTTCCCCTTCAGCGCGTCGTGCAGGTGCACCTCGCCGGCAGCATCCAGGAGAACGGCGAGTGGATCGACAGCCACAGCCATCCGATGGACAGCCATCCGGAAGTCTGGGGCCTGCTGGAGTATGTCGTCGCGCATTCGCCCGTGAGAGGCGTCCTCTTCGAACGCGACCAGAATTTCCCGGAACAGATGGGAGAAATTCTCGACGACATCGCGCGCGCGCGGGAGATCTTCCATGTCGTCCATTGACGGCATCGCCTTCCAGACGGCGCTCGGCCGCATCCTGGCGGAACCGGAGATCAACGACCGCTTCGTCGCCGATCCCCAGGCAACGGGCGCCGAGCTGGGCCTCGACGCGGAGCAGATCGCCGCGCTGGAATCGGCGGGCGTCGGCCGGCTGCGCGCGTTTGCCCACAGCCTCTACTCGAAGCGGAGCGAGCTGCTGCGGAAGGTCTGCCCCGCGACCTGCGAGCTGCTGCACCAGCGAGGGCGGCTGCCGGCGCTCGCGGGACGCTTCGTCCGCGAGCATCCGCCCATCGAGTCCCGCGAGCACTCCAGCCGCACGCTCCGCGACGGCTTCTGGTTCCTCGAATTTCTCTGCCGTCTGCAGACGCAGGGCGAGTTCGACGATCCCCTCGTCGTGGAAGTCGCGCGCTTCGAGCTGGCGTGGCTCTCGGTGACCGCCCGCGAGGCCGCGCTGGAGAGCGCCATCGCGTTTCAGCAGGCGGCCGAGCGGCACGCCTCGCTGACGAAGGACGACATGCTCGCGGCGCAGCCGCGCCGCGGCAGCCATTGCCGGATCGAGGCGTTCACGGTGGATATCCTGGATGTCGTCCATGCGCTCGCCGAGGGCCGCGCGCCAGAGTCGAGCACTGGGACCAGTCCGGAGTCGGATGCGGAACCGACGCTCGTGCTGTTCACGAAGCTGCCCGGCTGGCGCAACGTCCGCTACGCAAAGGTCAACGAGCCGACGCGGCAGGTGTTCGATCGCTGCGACGGACGCGCGTCGTGCCGGCAGATCATCGCGCACCTGCACCGTGAGCGCGTGCTGGACGACGATCCGGACGCGTTCGGCGATCGGTGCCTCGCGCTGTTCGCGCGGCTGGCGAAGATCAACGCCATCACCTTCGAGCCGCGTCCGTGCTGATCGGCTCTGTCGCAGCACGCCGCGCGACGACAATCACCCACCCGACCTCCGGCTGCAGGTCCGTCCCGCGCAGCGTGTCACGCAATCGCGCCGCGAGATCGTCCTGCGGCAGGCCCGCCCAGTCCGGGTGACGAAACACCGGCAGCGTCATCCAGCGGATGTAGTCCTCGTGCGACGTCGGCGCCACGATCCGCTCCAGCGTCTCGATCCGCCAGCCGCACTCGCCGAGCAGGCGTTCGACGTTGTCCGCGCCGATCCGGCGTGATCTCGCCCCAGGACCGAGACGCGGCCCCAGACCAGGACCGGGACCGAGACGCGGCGCGCCGGCGGCAGGCGCTGGACCGATCAGGCCGGCGCGGCGGAAGAGATCGAAGAACGCGCCTCCATTCGACGGCGCGGGCACCGTGAAGCCCAGCACGCCGTCGGCTTTCAGGACGCGGCCCACTTCGGCGAGCACGAGCTCCGGCCGCTCGAAGTGGAAGAACGCGCCATTCGACAGGACGCAATCGACAGGCTCCGCGCCGACGCGATCCGCGAAGGCCTGAGCCGACGCAACGACAAAGGTCACGGGCCGTCCGGCCAGACGCCGCCGCGCCTCCGCGATCATCCCGTCCACCCAGTCCACCGCCCACGCCGCGGCAATCCGCGGTTCCACGTCGAAGGCCGCGGCCAGCGTCGCGCCGCCGCCGCAGGCCAGGTCAACGACGCGATCCCCCGCGCGAAGCCCCACCGCTTCAACCAGTCGTCGATTGCTGATCTGATACGTCGGAAGTTGGAGCGCCAGGTCGGCGTACGCCTCGGCGCTGTCCGCCCAGAGGCGTCGCACGACGGCATCCCGATCCCGCAACGACGCATCGCTCATGGGCGCGTACGATAACAGACTCACGCGTGTGCGCCGGCCCTTCCCTCGCGGACGCGTTCAGCGTGCGCGTCGCGTACGCTCTCATCGGCGGCAATTGTCGTGATTGGTCATGCCATTCTCGGCACATGAAGGTCTGACGTCTGCCGCTTCCTCATCGATACTCTTCATTTGCGCATTTTTGTGGACGACTGTATGACCACTTGATATCGTGCGCATCCTAGTGGTCAACGTCTGACCGGTAAAATCGCAGCCAGCCCCCGGAGACTTCCGGCTTCATTCGGAGGAAGTAATGGAAGTGTCGCGCATTCCTGCTTTCCTGTCCTGCTCGAGGATCTGTCTCAGGCTCTGCCTGCTCGCGGCGGGGCTCGCGTTGCTGCCGGCGGCGGTCGCGGCGCAGGTGTCCGGCTCGATCTCCGGCCGTGTCGTCGACGAGCAGAAGTCGGTCGTGCCGGGCGCGGCAGTGACGCTGCTGGACGAGCGCACCGCCGCCGTCCGTACGCTGACGACGTCGACCGACGGGGATTTCGCCTTCACGGCGGTGCCGCCGGGCGTCTACACGATCACAATCGAGATTGAGAACTTCCGCGGCTGGCAGCGGACGTCGCTGACGCTGCCGGCCGGCGAGCAGGTCTCGCTCGGACAGATTCAGCTCGAAGTCGGCGGCATCACCGAAACGGTCACCACTGTGGCGCAGGGCTCGTACGTGCAGACGGCCAGCTCGGAACGCTCGGCGATGCTGTCGGGCACGCAGATCCAGATGCTCTCCGCGCGCGGCCGCGACGTCATGGACGTCCTCGGCACGCTGCCCGGCGTCAGCTACGTCTCGCCGTCGAACTCCGTTGGCGGCTCGCTCGGGACGAACATCCCGTCGATCGGCGGCGGCCGCGCCGGGTTCACGACGATGAACGTGGATGGACTCGTGGGGAACGACCTGGGCAACCCGCAGACCTTCAGCAGCTCGATCAACATCGACGCGATCAGCGAGGTCAAGGTCCAGTTGACCAGCTATCAGGCCGAGCACGGGCGCAACGCCGGCGCGGTCGTCAACATCGTCACGAAATCCGGCACGAAGAACTACAAGGGGAACGTCTACTGGTATACGCGCAACGAAGCGCTGAACGCCAACGACTTCTTCAACAACCGGCAAGGCGTCCGGAAGGCGCTGTACCGGTTCAACACCGGCGGCGTCACCTTCGGCGGACCGGGCGCGCTGCCGAAGCTGGGAGGCCTCGGCGACAAGCTGTTCTTCTTCTATTCCTTCGACGGCGGCAGCACGAAAACGCCGCAACCCCTGCGGACGGTCACCGTCCCCACCGAGCTCGAACGTCAAGGCGACTTCTCCCAATCCTTCGACCAGAACGGCGCGCTCATCATCATTCGCGACCCGCGCACCGGCCAGCCCTTCCCCGGCAATCGCATTCCCCAGGATCGCATCAACCCGAACGGTCAGGCGCTGCTGAAGGTGCTCCCGGTGCCGAACGCGCTCGATCGCGGGATCACGCGCGGCACGTACAACTACACCTTCCAGGAAAGCCTGGAAGTGCCGAAGCGCCAGCACGTCGGACGCGTGGACTACAAACCGACGTCGAAGGACGCGTTCTACGGCGTGTTCAAGACCTGGTTCGCCGACAACAAAGGCTTCGCCGTGCCGGCCGGCTCGTCGAACTGGGGACTGGTCGGACAGCACTACACGTTCACGGACGACAGCCTGCAGTTGAACCACACGCGCGTCTTCAGCTCGACGCTGGTGAACGAGCTCTCCGTCGGACGCCGGCGCAGCGAAGAAGCCGGCCCGCCGCTGACGTCGGAAGGGCTCGAACGCATCACGCGCGCCGCGACCGGCTTCACGCTCGGCCAGTTCTCGCCGGACCTGAACCCGCTCGACGTCATTCCGCAGGCGTCGTTCGACGGCGTGCCGAATCCGGCGAACATCAGCTACAACGGCCGCTTCCCGCTGACCGGCGCGGACACGCTCTGGACGATCCGCAATACGACGACGATCGTCCGCGGCGCGCACATCCTCAAGGCGGGGCTGTACGCGGAGCACGTGCGGAATCAGGAAGGCGCGGACGCGAACTTCGGCGGCAGCTTCAACTTCGGACGGAACGTCAACAACCCGCTCGACGCCAACTCGCCGTACGCGAACGCGCTGCTCGGGAACTTCAACAGCTACAGCGAATCGACGTCGCGTCCTGCCGCCGACGGCCGCGCGAGCCTGATCGAGTGGTTCGCGCAGGATACGTGGAAGCTCACACGCGTCACGCTGGACTACGGCGTGCGCTTCGGCTGGTATACGCTCTACGAGCAGCGCACCGGCAACTCCGCGGCGTTCTCGCTCGAACGCTACGACCCGGCGCGCGCGCCCCTGCTCTATCAACCCGTCATCGTCAACGGCCGCCGCGTGGGACGCAATCCGCTCACGGGCGAGATCGTGTCGGGCGCGCTCATCGGCGCCATCGTGCCCAGCTCCGGCGATCCGGTGAACGGCATGGTCCCCGAAACGGACGACTCGTATCCGCGGGGATTCAAAGAATCGCCGGGCCTGCTCGTCGAGCCGCGCGTCGGCTTCGCGTGGGACGTGCGGGGCGACGGCAAGACCGCCGTCCGCGGCGGCGTGGGGCTGTTCCACAATCCGCGCGGCTCGGGCAATTACAACTGGAACGCGACCAAGAATCCGCCGGTCCAGTTCACGCCCGTCATCTCGGACAGCTCGATGGACACGGTGCTGCAGTCCGCCGGGTCGCTCTTCCCGAACAACGTCCAGGGCTTCGAGCTGCAGACGCGCACGCCGCGGATCCTCAGCTTCTCGATCGGCGCGCAGCATGACATCGGCTGGGGCACGGTGGTGGACATCGCCTACGTCGGATCGCGCGGCGAGAACCTGCTGCACCGGCGCAATTTGAACGTGATCCCGTACGGCGCGCGCTTCCTGCCGCAGAACCAGGATCCAACCGCGCCCGGCCGGCCGCTGCCCGACGCGTTCCTCCGGCAGTATCCGGGCTACGGCACCGTGGACTTCCAGATCAACAACGGCTCGTCACGCTACGACGCGCTGCAGATCCAGGTGAACCGCCGCTTCACGCGCGGTCTGCAGTTCGGCGGCGCGTATACGCTGTCCGCGTCGAAGGACTACGGCTCGCTCGACAACGATGTGTTGCCGCTGTTCCAGGACGATCGCGAGTGGGCGTACGGCTATTCGTCGTTCGATCAGCGCCACGTCGCGGTGATCAATTACACGTGGGACCTGCCGCCCGCCAGCCGTCTCTGGAACACGCGCGTGATCCGGGCGATCTTCGATAACTGGCAGCTCTCCGGCATCACCGCGTTCGTCAGCGGCAACCCGCGCGGCATCGGCGTGAATCCGACGAATTTCTCGCAGATCACGTTCAGCACCGTCGACGGCGCGGACCTCACCGGCGGCGGTGACGGCGCCCGCGTCATCGTCGGCGGCAACCCGCAGCCGGGCGGCTTCGATCGCACTGTGGATCACTGGTTCGATCCCACGGTCTTCGCGCGGCCGGCCGTCGGCCAGGTCGTCGCGGGCTCGCAGTACGGCAACACCGCGCGCGACGTGATCCGCCTGCCGGGCGTCCACAACTGGGACATGACGCTGTTCAAGAACGTCCCGTTCGGCGGCGGACGCCAGTTCCAGTTGCGCTGGGAGGTCTACAACGTCTTCAACCACACGCAGTTCAGCGATGTCGATACGACGCCCCGCTTCGACGCGGCCGGCAATCAGGTGAACGCGAACTTCGGCCGCGCCACGGTGGCGCGCTCGCCGCGCGTGATGCAGGCGTCGCTGCGGATCTTCTTCTAGCGTTCATCGCCGGAACCGCGCTCGCGAGGCGCACGCAGGATGTAGACGTCCTGCAAGGCGGCACAGGGGAACAGACGCGGCGGACCGCTGGACGGGACGCCGCGCGGATAGCCGTCGACCTGCGCGAAGGCGTCGCCGAAGAGGTCGTACGCGAAGCGCTCTTCGTGGAAGGCGAGATAGGCGTGACCGCCTTCGCGGTCGGTCTCGAGTTCGAGATGACCGGCCTCACGCAGCATCCGCTGACGATCGGGATCGAGCAGCGCGGCGGCATACGGCTCGCCGTGCAACGTGATCACCACGGCGCCATCCGGCCGCACCAGCCGCGCCAGCTCGCGGACCCACCCACGCTGTCGATCGAGCGAAAGGTGCGTGAAGACCGAGGCCAGGACGATCAGGTCGAACGTCGCGCCCTCGACTGTTCGATCTGCGAACGTCAAGGGCGGTCCCAGCGATCCGACCTCCCAGTCCGCCACGTCCGGCAGGTGCGTGCGGTTCCACTCGATGCACGCGGCATCGATGTCCACGCCGACGAGCGTCCGCGGCTCGTCCCTTCCCTCTGACATCATCTCGTCGAGTCGCCAGCCGGCCAGCAATCGTCCCGTGCCGCAGCCGATGTCCAGCATCCGCCGGACGCGATCGGGATCCACGCCGCTCCTGCCCAGCAGGGCACGGAGCGCGAGATGCGCGCTGACGATCGAGTCACGATAGGACTCGACGTCGGTCCCGCCTTGCGTCACCAGCAGGAGGTCCGCCGGCGGCATCGGCATCTCGCACACGGCGCGCAGGCACGCCGCCTGACGGTCCGCTTCGTCCTCCGCGCCGGTGAGGTCGTAGACGAAGAGCGGCACCTCCGTTCCGTCGACGCAGCGCCCGTGAAAGACGTATGCCGTCCCGCCGCGCACGTCGAGGTCCAGCGCGAAGCGGCAGCGTTCGGCGTCAGGCAGTCCGCTCGCGCGCGTGACGCTCGCGACGTCCGCGCTCTCGCCATCGACGAACGCCTCGGCGCGGATCACGCCCCGCTCGCGCACGACCACCGCGTGGATCGCCGGAGGCTCGATCGCCAGCGCCACGCCGCGGAAGCGCTGGCGCTGTCCCAGTCGGGCGCGATGATAGTGAGGCTCGTCCAGGATGAAGATCGGCGCGCGACGCACGAACGAAGGATACCGTCACGCGCATGCGCGACGCTAGCCGGCGTATCGGAAGCTCTTGAGGAAGAACGCGACGGTGACGATGATGCTGATCGCGATGACGCAGAGGCGGACGACGCCGGCTGGCAGGCGGCGGCCGAGATGCGCGCCGACGTATCCGCCGATCACGCCGCTGACGAGGATGATGATCGTTTCATGCCAGGCGATCTGCCGCGCGACGATGAAGCAGACGACGGCGATGGTGTTGGAGGCGGCCACGGCCACCGTTTTGGCCGGGTTCATTTCCTTCAGGTCCATCGTGCCGACCAGGCCCCACACGGCCATCGTCATGATGCCCACGCCACCGCCGAAATAGCCGCCATAGGCACCGAGGATGAACTGCAGGACGAGCATCGCACGTCGGCCGACGTGGATGCGCTCCCGCAGCGCGTCACCCACCCGCCGGCCCGCGATGAAGCTCAACGTCGCGAACAGCAGCAGCCAGGGCACGACCATGTCGAAGAGGCGCTCGGGCGTCGCCAGCAGCAACAGCGCGCCCGCGAGGCCGCCGATCATGTTGATGATGATGACGGGCGCCAGCGGACCCTCGTCCGGCGATCGCAACTCCTTGCGGTAGGCCCAGCTGCTGACCAGGCTGCCGGGATACAGCGCGACGGTGCTGGACGCGTTCGCAACGATGGATGGGAGTCCCGCCCGGGTGAGCGCGAACAGCGTGACGAACGAGCCGCCGCCCGCCAGCGCGTTCATGGCGCCGGCGAGCGCGCCGGCCAGTGAGAGCCAGAGAACGATGTCCATGCCGCTCACAGCTTGCCTGCGAACGGCGGACAAGGCAACCCGGCGCTGATCGCGGGTGCGCCGGCAGGTGCGTCAGAGCGTCTTGAGCGCGATGTTCCGGAATTCGACCTTCATCGGCTGACCGGTGTGCATCTGGAACCCGATCAGGCCGCTCTCGGCCCGGTGCGTCGCGTCAGCGTCGATGGTCACGCTCATGACGTGGCCGTTGACGATGTGCATGAGGACCTGACCGCGCGCGATGATGTGGACGGTGTTCCAGTCGTTGGACTTGACGAGCGCCTTGAGCGCGTCGGCGCTTTCCAGCGCGCCGATGACGCGCGGCTTCGCGCCGTCCGCGATCCACGTCGACTGCCCGCGCAGCGCGAGGAAGCCGCGGCCGCGCTCTTCGTAGAGCTGACCGGTCCACTGATTCTGGAAGTCGATGTCGGCCTGATAGCCCTTCAGCACCCACTTCCCCGCCTCCGGCACTTCGACGCTGCGATATTGAACGCCGCTGTTCGTCGAGTTCAGCCGGTAATCCAGCTTCAGCTCGAAGTCCTTCGGCGTTCCGCCGCGCCAGATGATGAACGTGTTCGCCTTCAGCGGCTTCCCGGCGGTGCTCTCGCCGACGAGCGTGCCCTGCTCGACGCGCCAGAAGGCGGGGTCACCGTCCCACTGCTTCAGCGTCGCGCCATCGAAGATCGGCGTGAATCCGGTGCGGTCGTCGAGGACGAGCGGATCCGGAAAGCCGGGCGATCGCGCCTGTCGCGGCGCCGCGGCGCTTACCACGAGCGACGTCAGCGCGGCCGAGAGCGTCAGCCCCACGGTCAGCCGCGCCATCCAGGCGGCGATCGAGCGCCGCGTCTGCCGTGATGATCCGCGCACGTGTCCTCCTTCCGTCATCGTGTGAACGCGCCGCACCGCTATTCTTTCGGCGGATCGGCCTGCAGAAACGCGATCAGCGCCGCGATCTGCTGCTGGCTGAACGGATCGATGAGCGAATCCGGCATCATCGAGACCGGCGATGTCTGGCGGCTCTTGATCTGCTGCTTCAGCACCTCGAACGGCCGTCCGGCGACGTCGGCGGTGCGCATCACGAGCTTGTCGCCTTCTTCCCGCACGACGAAGCCGGCGAAGCTCTTCCCGTCGGTCGTCTCGATCAGCGTCACGTCGTATTGATCCGAGATGGCCTTCGACGGCCAGAGGATGGCTTCGACGATGTCCTTCTTCTGGAAGCGGCTGTTGAGCGTCGTGAGATCCGGGCCGAGATCGGTGCCAATCGATCCGAACCGGTGGCACATCGCGCAGACCTGATCGTACACGACGCGCCCGTCGGCCAGCGACGGCGCCTGACGCTGCGGCGTGAAGATCAGCTCCTCCGCCAGTTCCTCCTTGCTGATCGCCGTGACGCCGCGCGCGCGCGCCGTCGCGGGACGCTGATTCGCCAGCGGATTCGGTGGCGCGGGCGGCCGGGCCGCCGTCCGACGCGCGGTGCCGGCGGCCGTGCCCGCGGCAGGAGGCGAGGCCGCGGCCCGCATCGCCGCCGCACGCTGCGCCGCCGCGGCGAGTTCCTCCTCGGTCAGCGGCGCGAACTGCGGCACCTTCGCGTAGGCCAGCTTCTTCTCGGCCGGCGTGAACGTCTGCAGGCTCGCGTCGAAGAGCAGGTTGATGAAGCCCGGAAAGCTCGCGCCGCCGCGCCACGCCGCGGCTTTGGCGTACCAGTCCACCATCTGCGCCTTCTGCGTCTTCGTCCAGCCGCCCTTGATGGCGCGCAGCGCCGAGACGTAATGGATCTGCAGCGGCTGATTCGCGTCGCCTGACGGCATCGCCGCGAGGATCTTCGCAATCGCGGCCGGCTGACCGGCCCACGCGAGCGTCACGGCCAGCTCCCGATTGAGGCGCTCGTCCCGCGCCGGAAAGCGTCCGATCAGCAGGTCGTGCAGTTGCTTGCGCAGCGCCGGCGCGCCGATCTTCGTGTCGATCGCGGCGAGCTGCACGGCACGCAGCAGACGCAACTGATCGTCGATCGACAGATCCGGCTTCTGCAGCAGCGAGGTCAGCCTGGCGACAACCGGCGCGAGGTCCGCCTCGCTCGACGCGGTTTCGATCAGCGCGACGGCGCCGTCGATGGCGCCGAGGACGTTCGTCTCGTTCAACGCCAGATCGCGCCACTCGGCGCGCGGCGTGCGTTCGAGCGCGATCCGGCCCGCGTAGCGGACGAAGCGATCGGCGTCGTTCAGCAGGCCGTAGATGTCGGCGACAGGCGCGAGGCTGGGGCGATCCGCCGACAGGCCCTGGCGGACGAGCGCTTCGGCGGCGCGGCGGCGGACGAAGGGATCGGCGTCCTTGAGCGCGGCCGCGGCGACGCGGCTGGCGGCGTCACCCGTCTGCGCGCCCGCGGTGAGCACGGCGGCGGCGCGCACCTGCGGTGCGGAGTCGGCAATCAGCGCGGTCAGCAGATCGGCGCCCGGCGCCGGCCCGTGCCGCTGCAGGATGAGGACGGCCTGCGCGCGATCCTCCGGCGATGCGTCCGCTGCGCGCGCGAACCGTTCCATCTCGCGCGTCCACGCATCACCCATCGACGCTCTGGCCTTGTCGATCGCCGCCCAGCCCCAACTGGAGAGCGGCTGCGGCTGACGGACGACCGCGAGGACGCCGCCAGCCGGCGCCGGCGTGGACGCGGAAGGAGCGCCCGTGTAGCGCACGCGGAACACGCCGCCCTCGGTGCCGCGTCCGCCGATGCTGAAGTAGACGAACCCGTCCGGCCCCACCTCGACGTCGGTGATGTTCAACGGCTCGCCGTGGACGAATTCGTCCTTGTCCTTCGTCGCCGCGTACGTCGCGCCGGCCGCCCGCAGGCCCGTCCAGAGCAGCCGTCCGCGCGACCAGTCCGCTTCGAGATACGCGTCGTGGAATTCGCTCGGATAGACGTGGTGCTGATAGAACTCGACGCCCACCGGCGATCCGCGTCCGAGGTCGCGCAGCGGGGGCAGCGAATCGAGATAGTACGGCGGGAACTTGCCGGATCCGTTGCGATAGCCGTAGTTGCCGCCCGGAATGCCGTGGATGGACCGCACTTCGCGATACCACGGCATGTTGATGTCCCACTCCATGTCGCTGTCGAAGGTGAAGGCTTCGCCCGCGAGGTTGAAGGCATGATCGTAGGCGTTGCGCAGGCCGCCGACCAGCAGCGCGTATTGCTTCTTCTCGCGGTCGAACCGGACGATCGTGCCGTGCAGGCCCTCTTTGATGCTCGGACCGAAGCCGCGCCCGTCCGGCAGCGCCGGCAGCAGTTGTGATTCTTTCGCGCCGCGCAGCGGGGACAGCGGATCGATCGTGTCATCCTGCACGAAGGTATTGTTGCCGACCATCACGGTCACGTCACCGAGCGGACCGCGGCGGATCGCGTGCGGCCCGTGCTCCTGGATGCCGCCAATGAACGCACTGAGCTGCTCGACGGTGTCGGCCACATCGTCGCCGTTCGTGTCTTCCATCCGATACAGCCCCGACTTCGCGGGATTCGGCGGTCCGCCGGGCGGAGGCGGCGGTTCGACCGGCGCACACGCGCCGTAGAGCGTCCGGCCATCGAACCAGAGGCCCTGACAGTTGCGCACCTTGTCGCTGACGATCTTCTCGGCTTCGAAGACGCCGTCGCCGTCCGCGTCGAGCAGCAGGCGCGGATGATCGTTCTCCTTCGAGACGACGAGGCGGCCGAGGCTGTCGAAGGTGAGGACGATGTAGGAATCGAGCTTGCCTGGCGGGACGACACGCTCGATGCTGAAGCCGGGAAGCGTGGTGAAACGCGGACCGGATGAAGAGGGCGGCGACGGTTGCCCTGACGCGTGGGCCGTGCGGGCGGCGGCGGCCGCGCGGGGCGCGCCGGGCGGCGGCGTGACAAAGACGAGCGTCCCCGTCAGCGTCACGGCGGCGAGAAGGGAAAGGCGGGACTTCGTCATGATGCGATGCGGCTCCAGCGCCGGCGCCCCGCGGCGTCTCGCCGCGCGGCCGAACGCAATGAATGAAGACATCAGAAGGTCAGGCGCGCGGCCAGTTGTAATTGCCTCGGCGCGAACGCGGCCAGGCTCTGACCGAACGTCGCGCGATCCACGAAGCTGTCCGGCAGTTGATAGTTGCGCTGGTTCAACGTGTTGAACACTTCCAGCCGCAGGTCCAGCGTGCGGCGGCCGCCGAGCGGGATCAGACGCGCGACGGCGGCATCGAGCGACGCAAAGCCGGGGCCGGTCAGGCTGTTGCGGCCCGCGTTGCCGAAGGTGAACGGCGCAGCGATGACGAACGCGCGGCCGCCGTGGGTCACGGCGTCGACGCCGGGCGGAACCGGTCCTTCGAGAAGGTTCGGCCTGTCGTACGCGAAGGTGCCGCCGCCGACGTTGCCGGTGTTGCTGTTGTCCATGCTCACGCGTGGCGTGAACGGACGTCCGGCCTGCGCCGTGACGATCGCGCTCACCTGCCAGCCGCGCAGCAGCGCGGCGGCGACGGGCGACGCGGCGATCGACGATCCAGCCGGGGCCGGCACGTCGTAGGTCGCGGACAGCACGAAGCGATGCCGCACGTCGAAGTCCGACGGTCCCCACTCCGCCACCAGGTTCCGGCTGTCCTGCGGCGTGTTGTCATCGCCATCCGTCGCCAGGAACGCCGAGGCATCATCCTTCGACGTCGACCATGTATACGCCGCGCGGAACGACAGCCCGCGCGCGGGACGCCGTACCGCGTCGAGTTGCAGCGCGTGATAGCGCGATGACGCCTGCGATTCGACGAGCAGGATGTCGCCGAAGCCGGCGATCGGCCGCCGCGCGTCCAGATCGCCGGGGCCCGGCGGTGGCTGGTTCACGTTGCGCTTGCGCACGAGATGACGGCCGTGCGTCGTCACGTAGCGCGCGGTGAGCGTCGTACCGGAGAACGTGCGCTCCAGACCGACGCTGCCCTGGTGCGCGTACGCGGTCCGGAAATCCGGGTCCAGCGAGTTGATCGAAGGCGACGGCGTGCTGCCTGCGTCCACCGGGAACGGCGCGTCGAGCCGCAGCGGCCGCTGCTCGCCAGGGAAGAAGAGCCGCAGTGTGAAGTACGGCGGATTGAAATAGAGCGCGGAATTCTCGATCAGCGTCCCGCTGTCGTAGAACAGGCCGTAGCCGCCGCGCACGATCCAGACGCCGCGGCCCGTGACGTCCCAGCTCGCGCCGGCGCGCGGCGCGACGTTGTTGAAGTCGCCCGCGAGACCGGAGCGCGAAACGCCATCCAGGCCGACCGGACGCAGCTCGCGCCTCGCCGCGTCGAAGATGCGCATGCGATTGTCCGCGTCGACCGGCGGCGCGTTGTATTCGTACCGCACGCCCGCGTTGATCGTCAGCCCGGACGACAGCCGCCAGTCATCCTGCACGAACGCGTTCACCGCCAGCGTCCGCAGCGCCTGCCGGTTGTCGTTCTCCGCGAGCAGCGAATACGTCGGCAGGCCGAGCAGCAGATCGGCGACGGGATGACCGGTGTATGCGCCGGCAAAGGTCGCCTCCCCGCGCGAGTAGAGATGGTTGTAGCCGTCGGACCTGTAGTGCCGGAGCTCGCCTCCGAGCTTGAGGTGATGCCGTCCGCGATCGACGCTGAGGCTGTCCGACACGTGCAGCGTGCGCGTCCGCCGCACGACCGGCAGGTTACCGTCATCGCCCAGCGTTTCGTAGCCCGGGAGCACGAGGCCGGGATACGCCAGATCGGACGCCGGCAGCGCCGGCCCGGCGATGCCGAGCGCGCGGAAGCCGTCCATCCCGGCGCGCTGCGGCAGGTTCTCGCGGCGCAGCGCGTTCACGCCGATGCGCAGATCGTTGAAGACGCGCGGTGAGAGCGCCTGCGTCAGCCCGAAGACGGCGTTGTGCCCCTGGTCCAGCACCGACACGCCGAAGCCGGGGAGATTGCGGCCGTGCGCGGGGAACGGCAGATCGCGGTCGTCACGGCTGAAGCTGTAGCGCACGAAGAACGGGTTGTCGGGCGAGAGATGATGATCCGTCTTGATCGTCCACTGCACGGCCTCGCGCCGGCCTTCGGGCGACGAGACGAAGTTCGCGTCCTCGTCTGCGCGGTTCGGCGCGGGATACAAAGCCGCCGCCGCGGCGCCCGCCGCGCTGATGCGCGACGCCGGAATCACATCGGCTGCGAAGGGCTGCCCCGTGAACGGATCGATCACGGCGACGCCGCTGCCGCTGAAGTCCCCGGACCGCTCGGCGAGCGTCGGCACGTGCGCGAGCCGCGTCTCGGCTTCGCGCGCGCGGATGCCTTCGACGTTGACGAAGTAGAATGACGGCAGGCGGCCGATCGGTCCGCCCAGCGTCCCGCCGAACTGATGCTTGCTCAACGGCGCCTTCGGCGTGTCGCGCGGCTCGAACACCTGGCGCGCGTCGAGCGCGGAGTCGCGGAAGAACTCGTACGCGGATCCACGCAGCGTCTGCGTGCCGGATTTCAGGACGACATTGACCTGCGCGCCGGCGTTGCGGCCGTATTCGGCGTCGTAGGTGTTGCGCAGCAGCGCCATCTCTTCGATCGCGTCGAGGCTTGGATTGACGACGAGGCGGTTGAGGAAGAGGTCGTTGTTATCGACGCCGTCGAGGAGGAAGTTGTTCGACGCCTCACGGGCGCCGCTGCTGTTCACGCCGATGTTGCCCTGCGTCGACAGCCGCGAACCGGGCGCCGGCGGCGCGACCCCGGGCGCGTGGAAGGCGAACTGGAGCGCGTCCCGCTCCAGCACCGGCAGCGTGATCAGCGTCCGATCCTCGAACACTTCGCCCACCGTGCTGTTCCCCACCCGGATCATCGTTTCGTCCGCGGACACGACGACGCGCTCGGTGAAGGAGCCGGGCATCAACGTCAGCGTCAGCGTGCTCTTCACGGCGGCGCGGACCGTGACGTCGCGAACGATCTCCGTCTTGAAGCCGTCCAGCGTGGCCGTGAGCGTGTACGTTCCCGCGGCGAGGAGCGGGACGACGAGCACGCCGTCCGCCGTCGTCACGCCGGTGCGGCCGATGCCCGTCTCGCGGTTCGTCACCGAGACGAGCGCGCCTGGCAGCCGGCCGCCGCTCTGGTCGCGCGCGTCGATGAACAGCGTCCCCGTCGCGGTCTGCGCCATCAGCGTGCGTCCTGCCAGCAGGCAGAGGCACGCGATGACGAGGACGCGCAGGCGATGGACGACGGGATGCGGAGACACGATGCGTTCTTCTCTCCTCACATGAATGACACTGGCTGCGTGCCGTTCAGGACGCGAGACGTTCGGCCAGCAGCTCGTAGAACCCGCGCACCTCGACGCCATCCGCGCGGTGGCGCGTCAAGTTCTGCAGGCAGCCGGGATCGTCCGCAATCAGCCAGCGCGCGCCGCTGGCGGCCGCGTCCGCGAGGCGCGCCTCCGCGAGGCGCGCGGCCATCAGCGGCTGCGTGACCTCCAGCCCGCCGATGGCGCCGCACGGATGCGCGCGCGACCCGCGCCAGAACAGCTCCACCGGGTCCGCGCCGAGCACCGCGCGCAGCAGCGCGCGAGGCGCGGCGGCGTTCCACGCGATCCGCGGCGCGTGACAGGGATCGTGATACGCATACGGCGGCGGCTCGTCCAGGCGATGAAACGCGAGCCGGCCGTTTGCGTGCGCGTCCGCGAGGACGGTGCTGACGCTGACGATCGCGACGTCCGCTGGCCAGTCGAGGCCCAGGCGCTCGTGATACAGCCGCTCGCGGTACAGGCGCTCGAAGGCGTACTGATCCTCGGCGCCGAGCACGAGCAGCGTCCGGCATCCGGCGGCGTCGACGTCATCGAGCACCGCCCGCACGAGCGCCGCGGCGGTGTCCGGAAAGCCGAGCGCGCTGGCGACGTGTCCGTTCGAGCGGCCGAAGGCGACCGGCACCGCGCGGACGCCCACCGTGTCGAGCAGCCGCCGCGCGGCGTCGAGCGCATGCGGCGCGGCGTGCAGCGCGGTATCGCTGACGAAGATCCCGACGTCGCCCTGCGCCTGCGGGACTCGTCGATCGCGCGCGCCATAGCGGCTGCCCCACGCGCGCAGCGACTCGTGCAGCGCGTACGCCTCGGGCGGCGCGATGCCGGCCGCCGCGACGCCGGCGCGCGCGGACACGATCGCCTCGGGCAGCGGTTGATCCGTCACGCAATGCGCGCGGCAGAGGCCGCAATCGGCGCACGCGTACAGCGCCGCGGCGGTCTCCGCGTTCCACTGCAGCGTGCCGCGCTTGACCGATGCGATCATCAGCGCCCATCCGTGCGGCGTCAGCGTCTCGCGCTGCGTCACGTGGCCGACGGGGCAGACGTGGCGGCACATCCAGCAGTAGCGGCAGCTCTCCGTTGCCTCGATGGGGGTCGCCTCGACGGGATCGGTCCCCGTGACGGAGGCGGAAGGATCCGGCGTGGCGGCGTGCGCGCTCACAGGTTCCTTACTCACAGATCATCAACCTCGAACCCGACCTTGCCCGGATTCATGATGCCGTTGGGATCCAGCGCGCGCTTCAGCGACTGCAGCAGCGGCCAGGCCGCGCCGTACTGCGCGCGCATGAACCGGTGCAGCTTCAGGCCGACGCCGTGATGCTCGTTGATCATCCCGCCGTGCGCGAGCGACGTCCGCACCGCGACGTCCCAGATGCGATCGTGCAGCGCCTGCGCCTCGCCCGGATCGCGCGGGACGTCCTGCAGCACGAAGCGGTCGTAGAGGCTCGCGCCCCACGGGAACCAGTGCGAGAAGTGGCCGATGTACTGCACGCCGATCGATCCGAACGTGCCTTCGATCGCCGCCTTCTTCGCGTGATAGATGCGCTCGATGCCGCTGAACGTCGCGACGGTCTCGACCGTGCCGTACATCGCCGGCAGGTGGAACCCGAACGGCGGATAGTAGAAATCGTAGCGATGATTCCACCAGCGCTCGCCCGGCTCGCGGCCCAGATCGCGCGCGCCGAGCTCCGCGCAGATCGCCAGCGCGCGCGTTTCCTGCCGCGACGCGATGTCCGCCCAGCCGTCGAAGCCGAGGATCATGTACGCGCCGTCCAGCTCGTACCCCAGCACCTTCTTCACCAGCGACGCGGTCGAGTGCGGGTCGTACATCCGGATGACCAGCGGATCGAGGCGCTGCACCATCAGGCGGCGTCCCGCTTCGAGACCCGTGGCGACGTCCTTGAACAGCAGCGCGCGGAACAGCCGCGTCTCCGGCAGCCGCGCGATGCGCATGGTCGCTTCCGTGATCACGCCGAGCGTGCCCTCCGATCCGAGGAACAGCCGCATGAAATCCGGGCCGGAGGCGTGGTTCGGAACGTCCGGCGTGCGGAGGATCGTGCCGTTCGCGAGGACGACCTCGAGGCTCATCACGAGATCCTCGGCCTTGCCGTACTTCGTGCTGATCGTCCCCGAGCCGCGCGGCGCCAGATAGCCGCCGAGCGTCGCGCCGTTCGCGGACGCCGGGTAGTGCGGCAGCGTCAGGCCGCGCTCGTTCAGCGCCCATTCGAGCTGGCCGCCGTTCACGCCGGCCTGCGCGCGCAGCGTCAGCGACGTCTCATCGATGGCGAGGATGCGGTTCAGGCGTTTGACGTCCAGCAGGATGCCGCCGTGGATCGGCAGCGCGCCGCCCTGCGTGCCGGATCCGCCGCCCCAGGGAACGACGGGCACGCGGTCGCGGTTCGCGAGCGTCAGGATGGCGGCGATCTCCTCCGTGGAGCCGGGGTGAACGATGACATCGGGCGTCGGCGTGCGGACGCCGCGGTCGTGCCACATCTGCGGCAGCCAGAACGAATCGACCGAATAGATCACGCGATCGGTGTCGCTCGTCGACACGCGGTCCACGCCCACGATCGCGCGGAGATCGTCCAGCAGCCGCTGGGACACCGGACCGAACTTCCGCCGCTCAGTCATGCTCGACACGCCTGCAGTCATGGATACCTCGACGCGGTCCGCGCCGCGTCCTTCACGCCATACCGCGCACGCCCTCGCGCGCGCGGGACCTCATACGCGATCGATGAACTCGCGATTGCGGATCTGCACCGGCACGTCGCGCAATGCGTCGACCGCCTTCGCGACATGCTCCGCGTAGCGGCGGAACGCTTCTTCGCCCTTCTCCACCGTCGCGCGCTCCGGGTTGCCGATCACGCCGCTGTCGGTGAATTCGTGATGGTCCATCGGGAACTGGAAATAGCTGTAGCCTTCGAACTGGATGTCGGGCGCGCCGTCCTTCTTCCCGAACGTCTTCGGCAGCCAGGCGGGAATCTGCGTCGCCGTCTTCACCGCGCGGTCCATGCGCACCAGGCTCGCGTCGTGCGCGAGCATCTGCGACGTCTCCAGCTCGCTCGCGTGCCAGCCCGGCGTCTCGTCTTTCGGGTTCTCCATGAGGCCTTCCATCAGGCCGACGTACCGTTCCATGTACGGCATGCAGAAGCCGACCAGCGCGCCCGTGTCGTAGCGGATCTTGCGCAGCACGGGGTCGATCACCTTGACGTTCGAGCCGTGGCCGTTGACGAAGAGGATCTTGTTGAAGCCGTGATGGATCAGGCTGCGCGCGATGTCGTACAGCAGCGCCTGCAGCGTGGACGACCGGATCGTGATCGTGCCGCGGCCTTCGCCGGGGCCGGCCATGTGCTGCGGCGAATAGCCGGTCCAGACGACGGGCGTGTGCAGCATGTTGTTGATCTTTGCGACGCGCGAGGCTACTTCGAGCGCGGTGACGGTGTCGGTCGACAGCGGCAGATGCGGCCCGTGCTGCTCGGTGCTGGCCATCGGCACCAGGATCAGATCACAGACGCGCAGGTACGCCTGAATGTCCGGATACGCCAGGTCTGCCAGGTTCTGTGACGGAAGGTCCACGGGCACGGTCATGTTGGTTCCTGTCCTTTCCTCGGGAGGAGCGCGACGAAGCGATCGGCGACGGCGAGCGCGAACTCGGTCGCGTTGATGTGGCGCGCGTGGAGCGTGAGGGGAATGTCGGCGCGGAGGTGCCGGCGCAGCGACGACACGAAGCCCGCGTCGGCGTCCGGATCCCAGAACGGGCCGCCGGGCACGTTGGGAATCGAGAGGCCCTGCGTGGGGATCATCACCTCGATCGGTCCGGTCGCGGGGTTCAGCCGCCCGGCGAAGATCTCGCCGAGGCGCACCATCTCCTCCGGACGCGTCCGCACCAGCGTGAATTCGGGATTGTGCGTGTAGACCGGACGCCCCTGCAGCCGCGCGGGGATCTCGTCCACGCGGCCGTGGACGGAGAAGTCGATGCAACCGGGCACGACAATCTGCGGCAGGCCGAGCAGGCCGATGCGCTTCAGGCGATCGCGGCCCGCGACGTGGAATCCGCCGACCAGTTCGTCGGTCAGTTCGTCCGTCGTGAAGTCGATGACGCCGACGAACAGCCGATCCTCGGCCAGTTCCTCCATCGCCGTTCCGCCGACGCCGTTCGAGTGGAAGATGACGCTGTCCAGCCCGTGCCGCGCCAGCGCGTCGCGGATCGTCATCACGCCGCTCGTCGTGTTCCCCAGCATCGTGATCGCGACGCTCGGCCGCGCGGACGCCGGCCGGATCGACCGTCCGTGCATCGCCATGCCCGCCACCGCCGCGGCGACGTTGTCGAAGATCGTGGTGCTGATCGGATTGAGGCCGAGGATGTCGACGACCGAGTGGACCACCATCACGTCGCGCGTGCCGACGAGCGGCCCGAAGCGCCGCCGGCCCGACGCGATCGGCGTGACGATCACCTTGGGCACGCCCAGCGGCAGGCCCATCATCGCGCTGGCGCCGAGCACCGCGCCTTCGGCGCCGCCGAGCGTGACGATGGCGTCGAGCCGGCCCTCGCGGAAGAGCGTCAGCGCGAGCGTCCGCAGTCCCGCCAGCATCCCGTGGACCGCCTGTCCCCGGCTCCCCGCCTGCCGCAGCGCCTCGATCGTCGTCTCACCCAGCCGCGCCACGTCGGCGCGCGACACGTCCGGCACGATATCGAGCGGACCGCCCAGGATGCCGGAGTCCACGACGATCGTCCGCAGCCCCAGCGCCTGCAGGCGATCGCGGAAGTAGGCAATCTCGGGGCCCTTGGTGTCCAAGGTGCCGATGACGACGGCGGTCTTCATGGGCAAGCGCCAGCTCTCCGGGGATCGATCGGACCGCGCGCGCCGGCGCGCGGCGCTACATGTGCGCGCGCAGCGTCTTGATCGTCTCCTCCACCAGCCACGAATAGAACTCGTCCGACAGCGTCCCGCTGCCGTGGTCTTCGATGAACTTCAACTCGTCCGGCGTCAGATCGACGTGGCCCGTCTCCAGCGCGTTCTTGTACGGATTCGCCGGCGTGCGATCGAGCGGCGCGACGAACTCGACGGTCAGCGCGCCGGTATAGCCGATCTCCTTCAGCGTCCCGAGGATGCGTCCCCAGTCGAGCGCGCCCTGTCCGCAGGCCATGCGGTTGTTGTCGGCGACGTGGAAATCGACCAGCCGGCCGCGCGAATTGCGGATCGCCTGATACAGATCCGCTTCCTCGATGTTCATGTGGAACGCGTCGAGGCAGATGCCGCAATCGGGGCCGACGGCGTCCGCGAGCAGCAGCGCCTGATCGTGCCGGTTGAGGAAATACGTCTCGAAGCGGTTGAGCGACTCCAGCGCGAGGCGGACGCCTTCCCGCTGGCCGTGTTCGTAGCACTGCTTCAGGCTGGCGATGGCCCACTGCCACTCCTCGTCCGGCGTGCCCTGCGGCTTCACCTTGCCGACCGTCGAGGGAACGATGGTGATCTCCTCGCCGCCGAGCTCCTTGACCATCGTGATGCAGTCCTTGACGTACTGCACCGACGCGGCGCGCTGCGCTTCGTCCTTCGCCAGCAGATCGCGGTCCGCGAGCATCAGCGTCACCGAGCCCCAGCAGCGGAGCTTGTGCGCCTTCAGGAGGCCGCGCACGTGCGCCGTGTCGTAGCGCTCCGGCTCGCCGCTGATCTCGATCGCGTCGTACCCGCAGCGGCCGAGGCGGGCGATCGTCGTTTCGATGGGTTCGGCTCGCATCCAGTTATGCATCGCGACGTGCATCAACAGACCTCCAGCTCAATCGAACGAGCCGGCGGCGATGCGGCTCGCGGGAACCATCGGCGTGAATTTGCCCGCACCGTATCACAACTTCCGTGCCCGGATTCCCGGCGTCCGCCGGTTTTTGTTGCAGGACGGTCGTCCGTGTCACGAGCCGGTCCGGCCACGGCGCAAGCCGGACTCACGGCCGGTGTCGTCCGCGCATCCTGGCCTCATCCGAAGGCGTGGCGAGTCTAGGACGAGCGTGCCCGATTGCCGGAAGGCTTTGTTACGAGCGGGACCGACCTGTCGCCGGCCGGTTCCTGGCGCCATCGATCGACGCGGGCCGATGAGAAGCGAGAAAGGCTTAGAGCGGCTGACGCAGCCACTGTTCGAACTGCGAGCGGAAGCCGCGGCTCATGATCAGCTCGGTCCCGTCCTTGAGGATCACCGTGTAATCGCCGTGGCTGCGCGGCTGCAGTTCGCGGATGCGATCGGTGTTGACGGCCGTCGAGCGATGGACGCGGACGAAGCGCTTGGGGTCGAGCCGCTGCAGCAGGTGCGCGACGCTCGATCGGTACAGGTGCGTCTTTGGCCCGACGTGGAGGTGGACGTACACGCCGGAGGCTTCGATCCAGTCGACATTGTTGATGTCGAGGAAGGTCACGCGGCCGCTGGACTTGAGGACGAGCCGTTCGAGATACCCGGAGCCGGCGTCGCCCCCGACCCGCTCTTCGAGCAGGCTCGCGCGTTCTTCGACCAGGCTGGCGATGCGCAGGCTCAGCTCGGTCGCCGTCTGCGATCGGATGAACTGGCACGCGCGGCGCAGCGCCGTCTCGAAGCGCTGGTCGCTGAACGGCTTCAGCAGGTAGTCGAGCGCGTGCGCCTCGAAGGCCTGGATGGCGTATTTGTCGTAGGCCGTCACGAAGATCGTGACCGGCATCTGCTCCGGCTCGATCTCCCGCAGGACGCCGAAGCCGTCGAGCACCGGCATCTGGATGTCGAGGAACATGAGATGCGGCTTCTGCGTCGCCATCAGGTGCAGCGCTTCGCGCCCGTCGCGCCCCACGCCGACTACTTTGACGAGCGTCTCCCGTTCAAGCAGTTCCAGCAGCCGGCTGCACGCCGGCTTCTCATCGTCCACGACCACGGTTCGGATGACGTCCATGCAGATCGCGCCCCGCGCGCCCCCAACATACGGCTCAGTGTACGCCGGGACGCCAGCCCTGACGACCCGCTTTGTTGCCAGTCGGACGCCACAGTGGCCCAGCCCCGCCGCACGCCGCACGAACCGGTCTCAGCGCACACCGCTCTCAGCGCACACTGCTCTCAGTGCACACTGCTCTCAGTGCAAGGGGCGACGGCCCAGCAGCGAGAGGAACCGGTCCGCCACCGCGAGCGCGAACTCCGTCGCGTTGACGTGGAACGCGTGCGTCGACAGCGCGATGTCCGGCCGCAAGTCCGCCTGCAGCGTCGCGAGGAACCGGCCGTCGGCCACGGGATCCCAGAACAGGCCGCCGGGGACGTTCGGGATCGACAGCCCCGCCGTCGGTACCATCACCGCCAGCGGCCCCTTTGCCTCGTTCAGCCGCTCCGCGAAGACACGTCCGAGCTGCGCCATCTCGTCCGGCAGCGTCCGCACGAGGGTGAACTCCGGATTGTGCGTATAGATAGGACGCCCGCTCAGGCGCGCGGGGATCTCTTCCGGCCGTCCGTGGACGGTGAAGTCGATGCAGCCCGGCACGACGACCTGCGGCAGGCCGAGCGCGCCGATGCGGCGCAGGCGATCCGGTCCGGCCGCATGATAGCCGCCCACCAGTTCGTCCGCGAGCTCGTCCGTCGTGAAGTCGATGACACCGACGAAGAGCCCCTGTCCCGCCAGCTCCTCCATCGCCGGTCCGCCGACGCCGTTCGCGTGAAAAATGACGCTGTCGAGCCCGTGCCGGTCCAGCGCGTCGCGAATCGTCATCACCGCGCGCGTGGTGTTCCCCAGCATCGTTACGGCGACGCGCGGCCGGTCCGACACCGCGCGCGGCGGATGCCCGTACTCCAGCATTCCCGCCATCGCCGCCGCGACGTTGTCGAAGATCGTCGTGCTGATCTCGTTGAGGCCGAGGATGTCGACGACGGAGTGGACCACCATCACGTCGCGCGTGCCGACGAGCGGCCCGAACCGCCGCTGGCCGGACGCGAGCGGCGTCACGATCACTTTTGGGACGCCGATCGGCAGACAGAGCATCGCGCCCGCGCCGAGCACCGCGCCTTCGGCGCCGCCGAGCGTGATGACGCCGTCCAGCCGTCGTTCGCGAAAGAGATCGAGCGCGAGCCGCTGCAGGCCGAGCACCATCCCGTTCACCGCCTCGCCGCGGCTGCCCGCGTGGCGCAGCGCGTCGATCGTCCGTCCGCCCAGCCGCGCAATCTCCGCGCGCGAGACGTCCGGCACGAAGTCGAGCGGACCGGCGAGGATGCCGGTGTCCGCGACAATCGTCCGCAGGCCGAGCGCGTGCAGCCGGTCGCGCACGTACGCGATCTCAGGCCCCTTCGTGTCGAGTGTGCCGATCAGGAGAACCGTCTTCATCGCAGGCATGAGGGAATCCGCTCGCCGGCGCGCGTCCACGCCACGCACGAGACAGCGGCAACCTATCACACGTCAGCCATTTCCCGCCCGCGCGCGCACGCGCGTCGTGTCGAACGCGGCCTGCGCAGCGCCAGGCGGCACAAAGAGGCTGACACGTTCCAGAGAAACAGGTACTCTGGCTGGCGGCCTGTGCCGCGCCTTCAGGACGTGTCGCCTTCCGGACGGAGCCTAGACAGCGTGAAGATCCTGCCCGACGGCCGCGCGAGACACTGGCTGGCGGCGTTCGCGTTCTGGACGCTGGTGATCCTCGTGTACTCGACCGGCACCGAGATGCGCGGCGCGTCGGTCGGCTGGTCGCATTCGCTGCGCACCGCGCTGGCCGCGGGCAGCGCGTGGGCGCTGCTGGCGCCGCTCATCGTGCTCGCGGATCGCCGCCTGCCCGTCGCGCGCGACGCGCTGATCCCGCGCCTGCTGCTCCACGTCCCGCTCAGCCTGATCTTCACCGTCGCGTTCACCTATCTCTCCTGGGGCGCGAGCGTCCTGCTGCACGCGCCGTTTGACGCGGCGCTCACGGCCGGCGGTCCGCTGAGCCTCTTCCACCGCTTCAACTGGCTGGTGTACTGGGTGATCGTCGGCGGATACGCCGCGTCCGATTATCAGGATCAGATCCGCGATCGCAAGGTCCGCACCGCCGAACTGGAACGCCTGCTCGCGCAGACGCGGCTCGACATGCTGCGCACGCAGTTGCATCCGCATTTCCTGTTCAACGCGCTGAACGCGATCTCGGCCCAGGTGGAAGGCGCGCCCCGCACCGCGCGCTGGATGCTCGAACAGCTCGGCGACCTGCTCCGCCTGTCGCTCGATCATGCCGAGGAGCAGGAGATCCCGCTCCAGCAGGAGCTCGCGTTCGTCGATCGCTATCTGAAGCTGCAGAAGATCCGCTACGAAGATCGCCTCGACGTCATCGTCGACGTCGACCCGCTCGCGCTGCGCGCGCTGGTGCCGACGTTCATCCTGCAACCGCTGCTCGAAAACTCGATCCAGCACGGCATCGCGACACGCTGGGCGCCCGGCCAGATCGAGATCCAGGCGCGGTGCGAGGACGATCGCCTGCGGCTCAGCGTCCTCGATGACGGCCCCGGCCTGCCGGACGGCTGGGACGCGGCGCACGGCCTCGGCGTCGGCCTGTCGAACACGCGCGAGCGCCTGCGGCGGCTGTACGGCGAACGTCAGAGCTTTGCGATTGGCGCGAACGCGCCGGCCGGCGTCCGCGTCGATTTGACGATGCCGCTGACGCAATCGGAGAGGGCGCCGCTGCGCCGGCCGTACGGGGATCACCCGCAGATAGACGTCGCGGGCGCCACGTCTGGCAGCACACGCGGGGGGACAACGCGCGGCGGCACAACACGCGGGCAAACAAACAACGTTGCCCGGACCGCGGAGGATTCGCTACTCTAGATAGCTTGATAGAAGCGACGTCTTGATAGATGCCTCGAACGGTCTGGACACGTTGACCACGATCACGCCCTCCTCCTCCTTGCCTGCCAGTCCCGAACTCCAGGACGTCCTCAAGCGCTATTGGGGATACACCGGCTTCCGGCCGATGCAGCCCGAGGCGATGGACGCGATACTCGCCGGCCGCGACTCCGTCGTCGTCCTCCCGACCGGCGGCGGCAAGTCGCTGTGCTTCCAGGCGCCCGCGCTCGTGCGGCCCGGCCTCGCGCTCGTCGTGTCACCGCTGATCTCGCTGATGAAGGATCAGGTCGACACACTCGTCGGCAACGGCGTGCCGGCGGCCTGCTACAACAGCTCGCTGGCGCCGGACGTCCGATCGAGCGTGCTCGCGGGTCTGCGCGAAGGACGCTTCCGCCTGCTCTACGTCTCGCCGGAGCGGCTGGCCAGCGAGGGCAGCGACGGCTTCCTGTCGATGCTGTCCACCCGCGGCGTCAGCTTCGTCGCGGTGGACGAAGCGCACTGCATCAGCCACTGGGGCCACGATTTCCGTACGGAATACCGGCAACTGGGACGCATCCGCGAGCGGCTGGGCGACATCAGCCTGCACGCGTACACCGCGACGGCGACGACACGCGTGCGGCGGGATATCGCGGCGCAACTCGGCTTGCGCGATCCGATCGAGCTGGTGGGATCGTTCGATCGGCCGAACCTCGCCTATCGCGTCCTGACGCGCACCAGCGCGCAGAAGCAGATCCAGGACATCCTCGAACGGCATCGCGGCGAGGCCGGTATCATCTACTGCTCGTCTCGCCGCGAAGTGGATACACTCGCCGCGTGGCTGACGTCGCTCGGACTCGGCGCGCGGCCGTATCACGCCGGCCTGACCGACGCCGAACGCCACGCGAACCAGGACGCCTTCCTCAACGAGCAGGTCGACATCGTTGTCGCCACGGTCGCGTTCGGCATGGGGATCGATCGATCCGACGTGCGCTTCGTCATACACGCGGGCGCGCCGCGATCGCTGGAGCACTATCAGCAGGAAGCGGGACGCGCGGGCCGCGACGGGCTCGAAGCGGAATGCGTCCTGCTCTACTCCGCCGCCGACTTCCTCAAGTGGCGCGTCATGCTGGAGCGCAGCGGTGAGCTGACGGACGCGGCGCGCGGCCTGATGCGCGACATGGAGCGGTACGCGGCCAGCGTCGGCTGCCGCCACGGGCATCTCGTGCAGTATTTCGGACAGGCGTACGACAAGGACGGCTGCGGCGCGTGCGACTACTGCCTCGAAGAGCTCGAAGCCGTGCCGGAGGCGACGCTCGTCGCGCGCAAGATCCTGTCGTCCGTCGCGCGCGTCGGCCAGCGGTTCGGCGCGGCGCACGTCACGAACGTCCTCTGCGGCAAGGCCACGGAGCCGGTCCTCTCGCGCGGACATCAGGACCTCAGCACGTTCGGCCTGCTGAAGGAGGCGTCGGTCCCCGAGGTCCGGGGCTACATCGAACAACTGGTCGCGCGGCAGCTCCTGCGGCAGACGGACGACAAGTTCCCCGTGCTGACGCTGACGCCGAAAGGACTCGCGCTGATGAAGGATCCGGCCAGCGAGCCGGACCTGACGCTCGCGCGGCAGAAAGCGCCGGAGCGCGGACGCGCGGCGCGGCGGTCGCGGGGCGACGTCGAGTCCTGGCAGGACGTCGATCGCTCGCTGTTCGATCGCCTGCGGGCGCTGCGGCTGGAGATCGCGCGGGCACGCGGCGTGCCGCCGTACGTCATCTTCCACGACACGACGCTGCGCGACATGGCCCGCCTGAAGCCGCGATCCGTCGACGCGCTGCGCGGCGTCTACGGCGTCGGCGCCCGCAAGGCGGACGAGCTCGGCGAGTCGTTCATCAACGTCATCCTCTCGCACGACGGCGCGGCCTGACGTCCGCGGCCGGCGGCGTCAGTCGCCGGACAGGACGGCGCGGCGCAGGATGTCCGGCGTGACGTTGGCGCCGCTCATGACGAGCACGACCGGCGGCGCGAACGCCGCGGGGTCCTGCAGGAACGCGGCGGTCGACGCCGCGCCGGAGGGTTCCGCGACGATCTGCTCGTGGAACAGCAGGTGCCGGATCGCGCCCAGCATCTCGTCCTCGCTCACCAGCCGCACGTCATCCACCAGATCGACAATCGCCTGGACGTTCGCGGGCACGGTCGTCCGCGTCGCGAGGCCGTCCGCCATCGTTTCGCACGTCTCGGTATCGATCGGCGTCTTCGCCGCCCACGACCGCGCGTAGGCCGGCGCGTTCGCCGCCTGGACGCCGACCACGCGGATGGCCGGACGGCCCTTCTGTAAGCACCACTGTTTCGCCGCGAAGGCGACGCCGCGGATCAGCGCCGTGTCGCCCATCGGGACGACGATCGTGGCGGCGTCGGGCGCCTGGTCCAGCGCTTCGTACGCGATCGTGGCGGGACCGGCGGGCAGATCGGGATCGCTCGCGTCGTTCAGGAAGAACCGTCCTTCTTCGGCCTGCGCGTACGCGGTGGCGTAGGCGATGGCGTCGGTGAGATCGGCCGCGCCGGTTTCGACGGCGCGCGCGCCGAGATCGAGGATCCGCGCGCGCTTGACCGGATTCGGGCGGACGGGCAGGACGACCGTGGCCGCCAGGCCCATCAACCGGGCGGCATAGGCGACGGCGGCGCCGTGATTGCCGGTGCTCGCGGCGACGACCTCGCGGACGGGGCCGCGTTCGACGGCGCGGCTGAGCGCGTAGAGCGCGCCGCGCGGCTTGAACGAGCCGGTGGGCAGGTCCGATTCCAGCTTCAGCCAGACCGGCGCGCCACGCAGACGGCCGAGCGACGCCGCGGGCACGAGGCGGGTCGGCTGGAGATGCGTGGCAAGCAGGGCGCGGGCGCGGTCGATGTCGGCGGAGGTCATGGCTTGACGCGTATTCTGCCCCAGCAGCCACGGCGGCGGGCCAGTTTTCTGCCCGCGCGGCGTCTTCCGGTCCGCTTATCACGCAACGCCACCTCTTCGTCATAGATAACAGCCACTTAGAGTAGACTCTAGGCCCGTTCATCCCCCACCACCAGGAGGAGTATGCGGAGGCTCATGCGGACTGTTCTCACATACGTTCTCGCGGCGATGCTGGTCGCTCTGGCGACGGCCGGCGACGCGCGCGGGCAGGAAACCACCGGGACCATCACCGGCATCGTTACGGACGACAGCGGCGCGGTGCTGCCCGGCGTCACCGTCACCGTCAAACAGATCGAAACCGGGCGCACGTCCGAATCCGTGACGTCCGAACAAGGCATCTACACCGTCACGCTGCTGCCGATCGGCACGTACGAGGTCACCTTCACCCTCGGCGGCTTCCAGCCGCTCACCGTCGGCAACATCCGCGTGTCGGTGAACGATCGCCTGCAGATTAACGGGAAGCTCGGCGTCGGCGGCGTCGCGGAACGCGTGGACGTCAGCGTCGCGTCGCAGCTCGTGCAGCCTGTATCGGCCGTGCAGAGCCTGATCGGATCCCGCCAGTTGCAGGAACTCCCGCTCAACAACCGGAACTTCGTGCAGCTCGCGACCCTGGTGCCCGGCGTGTCGAGCGACCTCGCGGACGAAGTCGGCGTCGGCCTCACGAGCGTCGTCAGCATCTCGATCAACGGCGGACGCCGCAATTCGGTGAACTGGCTGCTGGACGGCGCGTCCAACGTCGACGTCGGCTCGAACGTCACGCTGCTCTCGACGCCGACGCTGGAGTCGATCGAGGAGTTCAAGATCGTCACCAGCTCCTACGCCGCCGAATGGCCGCGCAGCGGCGGCGGCGTCATCAATGTCGTCACCAGGTCCGGCACGAGCAAGTTCTCCGGCAGCGCGTACGAGTTCTTCCGCAACGACAAGCTGAACGCCAATTCTTTCTTCCGCAACCTGAGCACGAACCCGGATATCTCGGGCTCGGCGCCGCGCCTGCGCTACAACAACTTCGGTTACACCATCGGCGGACCGATCCTCCCGTCGCGCGATCGGCTGTTCTTCTTCTTCTCCGAAGAATGGCGGCGCATCTCGCGCGCGCCGTCCTCGCTGACGGCGAACGTGATCGATCCCGCCTGGCTGAACGATCCCACGAACGAGAACTACGTCGCGCCGGCCAACCGCGACCCGAACGCCGTCAAGCTGCTGGACGCCTGGCCCCAGCCGAACATCGCGGGCACGCGGCAGTTCGTCTCGTCCGCGCCGAACATCAACAACACGCGGCAGGAAGTCGTCCGTGTCGACTACGACCTCGCGCCGAACTGGCGCATCACCGGCCGCTACACGCACGACCTGAGCGAAACGCGCGAGATCGGCGGCCTGTTCCTCGGCGTGACCGTGCCGAACGTCGGCACGACGGACACCGCCGTCCCTGGCAACGTCGGCGTGCTGACGCTGCGCACGTCCAAGGGCCGCTGGCTCAATGAAGCGTCGTATCAGTTCTCCAGCAACACGATCTCGACGGAGAACCCGGACGGCACGCGCGGCACGCGCGCCGATTACGACCTGAACATCCGTGAGCTCTTCCCGGAGAACGCGACGAACCGCATCCCGACGATCGCCATCGCCGGCGTCGCGAACATCGCGTCCAGCCAGCTCTATACGATTGCGTACCGCAATCACACGTTCACCGACAACATCACGCTGCAGCGCGGCAATCACAGCTACAAAGCCGGTATCCTCATGGCGTTCGAGCAGAAGAACGAGAACGCCGCGAACCTGACGCAGGGTACGTATTCCTTCGCCGCGGGCGGCGGCCGGACGGCGTTCCAGAACTTCCTGACGGGCAACCGCGACGGCCTGTGCGGCACGCCCTGCTCGTATTCGGAGGACGGGATCGACATCACGAACAACCTGCGCTTCAATCGCTACGAGGCGTACGCGCAGGATTCGTGGCGGCTCGCGTCGAACATCACGCTGGACTACGGCCTGCGCTATTCGCTCTATCCGCAGATCACCGACCGGAACGACGTCCTCGATACGTTCGATCCGCGCTTCTACGATCCCCGCCAGGCGCCGACGTTCGCGAACGTGGCCGGCTCCCTGCTGATCGCCGGCACCGGCAATCAGACGAACGGCATCATCGTCGCGGGCGTGGACTCGCCGTTCGGCCGCGGCATCTACGCGACGGACAAGAACAACGTCCAGCCGCGCGTGGGCTTCTCCTGGGATCCGCAGCACAACGGCCAGATGATGGTGCGCGCCGGCTACGGGGTGTACTACGACCAGCCGCTCGTCGGCATCTTCGAGCAGAACGCGTTCGTGAACCCGCCGTTCAACAACCGGTTCACGGTGCAGAACCCGTCGCTCAGCGATCCCGGCGCGGGCATCACGCCAACGACGCGCGCGGTGCCGGCGCTGCAGGCGACGTCGGCGGAGTTCGATTCCCCGCGCATGCAGCAGTGGAACATCGGCGTCCAGCGGCAGGTCTACAGCCGCGGCGTGATTGACATCGGCTACGTCGGCAACCGCGGCGACGGCCTGATCCGTCCGATCGACATCAACCAGCCGCAGCCCGCCGATGTCGTCGCGGCGAACGGCGCGATCAACCTGGTGCGGCCGTTTCCCGGCTATGCGGGCATCACGATGCGCCAGACGACGGCGCGCAACCGCTATAACGGCCTGCTCGCGAGCTTCCGCCACGAACAGGGCTCACGCGGATCGGTGACGCTGAATTACACGCTGAGCCGCAACCGCACGGACTCGACGAACGACCGCGACGCGGTCGACATCCCGCAGAATCCGCTGAATACGGAGATCGAGTACGCCGACGCGCGCACGGACCGCCGCCACATCTTCGCGGGCAACTTCGTCTATCTCCTCCCCTTCTTCGAGCAGTCGAACAGCGGTCTGCTGAAGAACGCCCTCGGCGGCTGGCAGCTCGCCGGTATCGTCAGCATCAGCTCCGGCGCGCCGGCCGCGCGCATCACGGCCGCCATCAACGGATCGCGCCGCGGCAACCGCGCGAACATGGTCGGCGATCCGCGCGCGGGTGAAGGCGACGTGAACGGCACGCGCTACTGGATCGATCCCGCCGCGTTCGCGCCGCCCACCGACGGCACGTACGGCGATTCGCCGCGCGCGCCGTTCCGGCTGCCCGGACGGCATCAGTGGGACCTGACGCTGTCGAAGAACTTCCAGGCCAGCCAGCGGCTCCGCTTCCAGTTCCGCGCGGACCTGATCAACGCGTTCAATCACACGCAGTGGACCACCGTCGACACCGCGTGCGCCATCAGCCTGACCACCTGCATCGTGGCCGGAGATACCTTCGGCAAGGTCACCGCTACGCGCGCCCCGCGCGAGGTGCAGTTGGGACTAAAGGTGTACTGGTAGGGCGTTCACGCCTCCCGACGTGACGGCGTCCCGCCCGGGCGGACGCCGTCATCACTTCGCAGTCATCACTGTCACCGCTGTTCCCGCCGGCTCGACCCGCTTCCGCTTCCCCACTCAGGCCGCTCCGACAGCCATCCACGCATGAGTCTCTCGCCTGCGTCGAAATGCCGCAGGGCGATCGCGTCGATCGACGTATCTTTTCGGCGCCGCTCCCCGTCTACGGGTATGACGGTACGCGGACGGTGTCACACCGCACGCGGCCCGATCGTCAGACGTCACAGGGGACAGAAGGAGAACGGAATGCAGCTCGATGCAATTGTCGTAGGGGGAAGTTTTGCGGGGTTGTCGGCGGCGATGCAATTGGCGCGCGCACGGCGGCGCGTGCTGGTGATCGACGCTGGACGTCCGCGCAACAGATTCGCGACGTCCTCCCACGGCTTCTTCGGACAGGATGGGCGGTCGCCCGAGGAGATCAAGGAGACGGCGCGCACGCAGCTCGCCGCGTACCCGACAGTGGAATTCGTGGACGGCGAAGCCTCGCGGGCGGAGCGCGAGAAAGACGGGCTCGCCGTCACGCTCGCGTCCGGCAAGACGCGGCTGGCGTCACGCCTCATTCTCGCGTTCGGGATCGTCGACGATCTGCCGGAGGTGAAGGGCGTGCGCGAGCGCTGGGGACGCACGGTGCTGCACTGCCCGTACTGCCACGGCTACGAAGTGGCCGGCCAGCGGTTCGGCGTCCTCGCGACGAGCGAGATGTCGATCCACCAGGCGTTGATGCTGCTGCACTGGGGCTCGGACATCACCGTGTTCACGAACGACACGCTCATGCTGACGGACGATCAGCGCGCGGCGCTGCGCGCGGGCGGCATCCGCATCGAGGAGCGGCCGATCGAGACGCTGCTGGGCGATGCGCCCGCGCTCGACGGCGTCAAGCTGCGCGACGGTCACCGCATCGCGCTGGACGCGCTCTTCACCGGATCGCGGACGCGCATGGCCAGCCCGCTCGCGGAACAACTGGGCTGCGCGTTCGATGACGGACCGTTCGGGCCGATCATCCGGACGGACGCGTTCAAGGAAACGACCGTGCCCGGCGTCTACGCGGCCGGCGATGCGGCGCGCGCGCCGCACAATGCGACGTGGGCGTCAGCGGACGGCGTCACGGCCGGCATCGCGGCGCACCGCGCGCTCGTGATGGCGGACGTCGCCGCGCGGCGATCCTGATCGCGCCGAGACGTCGTCGACGATCGCCTGCACGACGTCCGGCTCCCCCACCAGCGCGACGGCCCGCCGATGCGGATCGAGGAGCCGCCGCACGGTCTCGGCGACGCGCGCCGGCGTCACGGCGCGCAGCTCGCCCGGTGCGGCGATGGGCGCGTCCGGCAGCGCCAGGGCGTCGAGCAGACCTCGCGGCGAGCTGCGGCGCATGCGGCCCTGCTGGACGACGACACGGACGGCGCGATCGATGTCGGCGGCGTCCGGCGGCGCCTGCACCAGATCGTCCAGCAGCGCGATGATGCCCGCGGCGGCGGGCCGCGCGACGGCGTTACGGATGTCGGCGTTGACCGCAAGGATCGTGCATCCGCCGTCGCGAATGATGAGCGAGTGCGGCCCGTACGCGTAGTCGTGCTCTTCGACGAGCCACCGGAACAGCCGCGAGCCGGGCGTGCCGCCCACCAGCACGTTCACGACGTCCACCGTCGCCGCGTCCACGCTGGACGTCGCCACCGCGCCGCCCACCCACATCGTCATTTGCGTGCTGCCAGGACGGCGCACGACCTTCAACGAGGATTCGTCCGGCGCCGGGCACACGGGATCGCCGACCGGCGTCGCCCCGGCGGGCGCCTGCCAGGACGCGAACAGCTCGCGCGCGCGCCACTCGACGCGCTCGACGTCGATCGCGCCCGTCACCGTGAGCCGTGCGCCGCGCGGCGTCGGACGCGAGGCCGCGGTCGACGCGCGCTCGTCCGCGGGCGCCGACAGCATCGACAGCAGTGTCGCGCGGCCGACCTCGGGCGAGGCCGGCGAGGACGCACGCGCAAGGCCGGCCGGCGCGGCAGACGCTGATGCGGGCTGGGGCGCGCGCCAGGACCAGGCCCACGCGGCGGCGAGCTCCAGCATGCGCGACGTCGCGTCCGCGGGACCGTTCCAGGTGACGTCGACCCGCCCGCCGCGCGTCTGCACGCTGCGCTCGATGCCCACCGGCAGCGCGCCGGCCGGCGCGGACGACGATCCTGTCGGCGCGGAGGCGGCGTCCGTGCCACGCACCAGCGGCGCGGACACCTGCACGAACGCGCGCGGCGCGGTGCCCGCCGGTGCGGCGATCACCACCAGATCGTTGGGCAGCGTGAACGAGCGCGCGGCCTGTGGCGCGCGGGCGCGGTCCGTGGACGCTGTCGGCGGCGACGGCGACGGCAGCAGCGTCGCGGCAGCCAGCGCCACGCCGACGGCGAGCGTCCGCGCGATCATGATTGCGCCTCGGCGAGAATCTCCTCGGCGTCCATTTCCCGATTCGTCTTCGGAGCCGTCTTTGGGGCCGTCATTGGAGCCGGTGTCGTCGTTGGATCCGGCGTAGCCGTTGGATCCGGCGGTGGAAGCGACAGCGCCGCCGGATGTGATTCCAGCGTGTGACGGCGCGCCGGCGTCCACCATCGCCCCACGGCCGCGCGGACGGCGGCGAGCGGCGTCGCCAGCGTGTCGGTGAGGAGCAGGTTGACGTCCGGCGCGCGGTCCCGCAGCCCGTAGAATCCGAGCAGCCGCGTGCGTGACACGAACGGCGGACGGCCGCCGTCGATCTCGTCCAGCCACCAGCGCGCGAACGCCGTCTTCGCGCGCACCAGGTCCTCCTCGGTCGCCTCCGCCGCCACGCGCCGCATCACCTCGTCCACCGCCTGCAGCAGCCGCGCGCCGTCTTCCGCGCGCCGGTGATCGACGCGCAGCACGAACGGCGTCGGCGCGGTGACGTCGTACGGCAGCCCGAGTGGATGTATCCCGCCGCGGACCGCGGCCGCCGGATCGACGCGCGCCAGCGCGGACGCCAGCAGCGCCGGATCGCGCAGCAGCAGGCTCTCCGCGAGCACGAGCGCGCGATAGTCGATCGAATCCTCGGGCGGCATCGCCCAGCCGATCGCCATCGCGGGACGCTCGGCCAGGGCATCGCGCACGACCTTGTGCCGGCCCGTCAGCGCGTCCCCGTCGACAGACGGCTCGCTCGCGTCCGGCCATGCCGGCGTGGGACGCGGGGCGATCGCGCCGAAATGGGCCGCGGCGCACGTCATCACCTCGCCCGCGGTCACCGCGCCCGCGACGACGAGGACGGCGTTGTTGGGACCGTACCAGTCGAGATGAAAGCGTTCGGCCTCGGCGGCCGTGACCGCGTCGAGATCCGCGTGCGTCCCGAGGGACGGATGCGCGTTCGGCCAGCGCGAGAACACGAGGCCGTGAATCGCGGACCACTCCAGGCCGCCGTGCGGCTGGTTATCGACGTTCTGGCGGAACTCCTCGCCGACGATCTCGCGCTGCCGGCGAACGTGGGCGGGCGTCAGCGTCAGCGTGCGCATGCGGCGCGCCTCGATCGCGAGGATCTCGTCGAGCGCTTCGACCGGCACGGCGTCCAGATAGCTGGTGTAATCGCGCCGCGTCACGCCGTGGAACGTGCCGGCGAGCTGATGGATGTTCTGCGCGTGCGTGCGGGACGAGCCGTCGAACATCAGATGTTCGAAGAAATGGGCGAAGCCGCTGCGGCCTGGGGGTTCGGCGCGTGAGCCGACGCCGTAGACGACGTTCACCGTGACGAGCGGCGCGCGGCGATCCTCGCTGACGACGACCCGCAGGCCGTTGGGCAGCGTGCGGGTCTCGATGGGGATGCGCCAGGCCGCGGCGTCGCGGAGAAACGTCGTGGTGGGCGGCGGGGCATCGGCGGCGCGCCGAGACCTGGGCTGGACGCCCGGCGGGGGGGACGTCGTGGCGAGCCAACCGACGCTCGACACAATCGCGCACACGCCGAACCCCGCCACCAGCCACATCGTGACCTGTGTTCGCACGAACCGACTCCTCCCCGCAGGCTGACGCGTGATGACGCGGGACGACACGCGATCAGAAGGTGTAACGCAGCGTCACCTGCGCGGACCGCGGCAATTGCCGCGAGGAGCCGAGCCCGAACGACGGGTTGTACTGCTGATTGCCGCCGAACAGCATCGACTGATCGGCGTCGTTGTTCGCGACGTTGTAGATGTCCACCGACGCGTCCAGCGCGCGTGCGCCGAAGCGGAAGCGGCGTCCCACGCGCAGGTTGTAGGTCGTCATCGCGTCGATCGCGAACTGCCCTTCACTCCGCGTCGCGCCCGCGAACCGGATCGTCGTCGCCAGCGGATTCGACACGACGCGTCCGTTGGACAACGTCACCGTCGGCGGACCGAAGCGCGGATCCGGCGCCGCGATGCGTGTGACGATCGGACCGGACCACGGACCGGACTGATACGTCGCGTTCGCGGCCAGCAGCAGGCCCCACGGCCCCTGCCACGCCGCTGCCGCGCGGATCGTGTGATCGCGCCAGCCCGAATACCCGGCCTGCGCCGTGCCCGACAGGCTGTTCGCGTCGCCCTGCGCGCCCTTCGTGTTGCCGATGCCGCGATCGTTTGCGAACGCGCCGGGCTGGAGGATCGACGCGATGTCGTTCGGCTGCCACGTGCCGTGCAGCGATCGCCACTGGCGGGAATAGCTCGCAATCACCTGTAGCGCCTGCGTCTGACGCGACGCCTGGATCTCGAAGCCGTTGTAGACCGGCTGGTTCCAGATGTTCTCGGTCACCAGGAAGACGTCGTTGCGGTTGACGTCGCGATAGCCGCGGAACACGCCGTCTTCGATGATCCGGTTCGTCTCGACGTACGCCGTCCGATCGCGGAACGTGCGCCGCAGCCAACTGACGTCGATCGCCGTCTGGCCCGGCAACTGCCGGCGGTAGCCGATGACGAATTCATCCGCGGACGGCTGATTGCGGTCGGGATCGAACTCGAGCGACGGATTCAGCCGCGTCGCCGCCGGCGTGTCGAAGACGGTCTCGAACGTGCCGTTCAGATCCGTGTCGTAGAGATCCTGGATCGCCGCCGTGTTCGATCCCGCCGAGATGATGTTCTGCGCGAGCGATTCATGGACGCGGCTCCAGCTCGCGCGCAGCGAGTTCTGCCGGTCCGCGGTGAGCATGTAGTTCAGGCCGACGCGCGGCCCGAGCTCGACGCTGTCCTGCACCTTCTGATCGAACAGCTTGTCGGTGCGATCGATCACGTCCACGCGCAGGCCCGCGCTCACCGTCAGGCGATCGCTCGGCCGCCACGCGTCCTGCAGGTAGAACGCGTAGTCCGAGCTGTCGAGCAGACTGCTCTGGATCTCGGTGCGGTCGTAGACCTGCCGGTGGAACGGCCGCGTGCCGCGCGAGAGATCGTTCGGATCGACGGCGACGAGCTCTTCGAGCAGGAAGCCGTTGTTCGGGATGATCAGGCGGCTGTCGATGCGGATCAGCGGCTGCGCGTAGATCCCGACCTGGAATTCGTGCGACCCGAACCAGCCGCGGCGGAAGTGCGTCAGGTCCGCGGAGAGCGTGATCTTGTCGTACGGCTGGACGAACGATCCGTTGTTGCTGTTGTCCAACTGCGCGATCGCGCCGCTGCCGTCGAGACGTCCGCCCGACGCGAAGGCCGACAGGTGAACCTGCCGCGACGGCGCGTCATCCCGCAGCGTCCGGATCTGGTTCGCTTTGTTGTTGTACGACGCGAGCAGCCGCGAGGTCGTCGACGCGCCCCAGATCGACGAGAGCCGCGCCGTGTACGCCGTCCCTTCGGGCCCGCGATTGATGAAGCGCGCCGCGTCGATCGGCTGCACCTGATCGCTGGGATTCGCGTCTTTCAATACCGAGAACAGCGCCTGATGGTTCGGATTGATCTGCAGCGTCGTCTTCGCGAAGGTGAAGTGCGCGCGATTCTGCGCGTCGAACGGCTCGAAGCCGGGCACGAGCGCGCGCAGGCGCTGGACCTGCGCATCGGTGCGGTTGACGCCCATCGCCGTCCGCGTGTAGCGGTAGGCCGCGTAGAAGTACCACTTGTCGCGCAGCACCGGTCCGCCGATCGACAGATCCGGCTGGAAGATTTCGCTCTTCGTGCTCGTGCCGCCCGGCGTGTTGTTGCCGTTCCAGCTCTGATCCTGCAGGACGACGCTGGCGCTGCCGTGCAGCGTGTTGCTGCCGGAGACGGTCGCGACATTGACGACGGAGCCGAGACCGATCGGCGAGGCCGCGTCGACGGCGCCCGTCTTGATCTGGACGTCTTCGAGCGCGTCGGTGTTGAGATTGACGAAGCCGTTGAAGCCTTGCTGCGCGGACGTCACGTCCGCGCCGTCCACCTGCAGCACGTGCGAGCTGAAATCGGCGCCGTGCAGGTAGAACAGGCCGGAGATGCCCGGGGATTCGGTGCCGACGATGCCGGGCGTGACGTAAAGGAAGTCCGCCCAGTCGCGCCGCGCGGAGAGCGGCAGGCTGCGCTGCAGCTCGCCGCGGATGTTGACGGCCTGCGTGGCGTTGGACACTTCGAGCATCGGGCTCTCGGCCCGCACCGACACGACCTCGGTCAGCGCGCCGACGCTCAACTCGAAATCGATCGCGATGTTCAGGCCCGCGCGGACGGCGACGCCCTCGCGCACGACCTTCTGGAATCCGGACAGCTCCGCGTGGACCGCATAGTCGCCCGGCGGCAGGCTGATCAGGCGATACTCGCCCGCCGCGTCCGAGACGGCCGTGCGCGTGAAGGTCACCGACGTCCCTGTCGCCGTCACCGTCGCGCCCGGCAGCACGCTGCCTTGCGCATCCCGCACCGTGCCGCGTACCGAGCCGTCGGCCGTGGTCTGCGCGGAGGCCACCGCGGCTCCCCCGCCCACCATCAGCCCCAAAACGAGAACGAAATACCGCATGCCGAGCTGTCTCCTGCGGCGCGCCGGTCCGCGTCCATCACGCGGGCCACGCGCCCCGTCCAGGAGGAATGACGATGAGGAGAGGGAAGTACAACGGCCTCGCGACGGATTCGCGAGACGGACGCGGTCAGCGGCCGGTGATCGGCCGGGGCGTCGACTGGGGCGTCGACTCGGTCGTGGTCAGCCCCGTCGTGGTCGACAGCGGAGCGAGCGCGTCGGCCAGCGCGTCCAGTTCGACGTCCGGCGCAATCTGCAGCGCGCGTACCGACGCAGGCGGCGCGAAGGTGAAGCGATCCGCGTCAGCGGCGGTCCGCGGCGCGGTCGTCGTGCTGAGGATCTCGCGCTCGCTCACCATCCGACGTCCGTCGGCAATCGTCAGTTCCTGCCGCTCGCGGACGGTGAGGAAGCGGGCCGCGTCGACGAAGCGCGTCGCGCGGGCGACGGCGGCAAACCCGCGGATGCGGTCGCCGTGCCATTCCATCCACGGACGCGAGAAGTCCACGAGGTCCAGCCGGTAGCCCTGGCCGCCATCCGCCAAGGTCCACGGCACGGAGGACAATTGCACGCCGCCGCCGCGCGGCTCCTCGATCATCAGCGCGCGGTTCGCGAGCCGATCGCTGAGCACAGGCTGATACAGATAGCTGCCGTCCAGCCGCGCGCCGACGCTGCGGCGCAGGTCCGGCGGACGCAGCGCCAGCGCATCGCGCAGTTCGCGCAGCGTCGGACGATAGATGACCACGTCGCGCTGCGGCCCGGGATAGAGCGCGGTGAGATACAGCCCGCTTCGGCGCGTGCCCGCGTCGACGCGCGACGTCGTGGCCCAGAACAGCCGGCCGTCCGACGCGCGGCCCTGCGCGGCGGTGCCCGCGCCGTCGCCGTCCCACCACTCGTCCACGATCTCGTCCACGCGCTGCAGCCGCGTGCCGTCGGCCGCGAAGATCTCGGTCGATTTCTTCCAGCGGCGGTGCAGCACCTCGCCCGGTCCCGCGAGCGCGGCCTCCGCCTGATTCGCGCGCTTCCACGCCTCCGCGGCCGTCACCAGCTGCGTCGTCCGGCTGACCCCGATCGCGATCGCCAGCACCGTGCAGGCGACCACGCCCGCACCCACCCAGCGCGGACGCGCGGCGAGCCAGCCAGGCGAGGCGTAGCGCAGCAGGCCGCCGCCCCACTCACGCCAGCCGCGGCGCGGCTCGTCGCCTGCCACCTCGCGGCGGAGACGATCCAGCAGCGCGTCTTCGAGCGCCGGCGGCGGCGCCAGATCGATCCCGTCCATCGTGCGCGCGAGATCGAGCAGCTCGTCGAAGCGATCGGGCGGCGGATCGGGCCGTCCGCGCTCCGCGTCGCGCGCGGGACGCGCGATCCGGGCGTCCACGTACTGCGTCAGCAGCCGGGCGCGATCGCGCTTTCTCATCATGGAAATCCCCCCGTCGCCGTCAGGCGCTCGCGCATCCGCTGCAGCGCGCGCAGCAGCCGCATGCTCACCGCCGCTTCCGAGATGCCGAGCGTGCCGGCAATCTCGCGATTCGTGCGGCGCGCCGCGAATTTCAGCGCGAGCAGCGAGCGATCGCGTTCCGGCAGCGAGCCCATCGCCCGCAGGAGCAGCGTCAGGCGCTCCCGCTCCAGGACGGCGGTCTCGGGATTCTCGCGCGCCCGCGGCAGGTGGCGCAGTTCGTCCAGGCCGATCGTCACGGCCTCGCGCTTGCCGGCGACGCGGCGATGGTCGATGACGACGTTGCGGGCGATGCGGAAGAGCCAGGCGATGCGGCCGTCGGCGTCGGGCGTGTGCTCGCGGTGGCGGTAGGCCTTCAGATACACCTGGGCGACGATCTCCTGAGCCGTGGCCGCGTCGGCCACCTGGGTCCGTACGAACGCGTAGAGACGGCGAAACGTCTCCCGATAAAGCTGCACGAAGCGCTCATCGAGCGTCTCCGACGCCTCCGCGTGCGCGACGGCAGGAAGAAACGGGACGTCCAGGGACTCTGACATCGTTCGCCCGTCAGGGCTCAAAGAAGCATAACGACGTACGCGGCAAGGTACAACGCGGCGCTCACTTCGCGCGCGACAGGGCTGTCGCCGGCAGGCCGCGGACCAGCGTGCGCGCGTTCTCGGAATACAGCTTCTTCAGCACCACATCCGGCAGCGCCAGCCCGTACAGCTTCCAGAAGGCGTGATAGTCGCGGTAGTAGTCGAAATACTCGTCCGCCGTCTCGAACGTCCGCCAGTAATACGGGAACTCGTCCGGCTGATAACTATCTTTCCCGAACAGCACGCGGTCCTGATACTTCACCAGGAACGCCTGCGCCGCGCGCGGCTGACGCCCCAGCTCCGCGAGCACGGCGCCGGTCTCCGTGTAGACGTTCGGCAGCCGATCCAGCAGCCGCGACAGCCGCGCGAGGTCGCTGCCGTGATACGCCAGGTGCGCCGCAATGAACATCGTCTTCGGATGCTTCGCAAACATGCGGTCGCGCTCGGTCATCAGCTCCTCGAACCGCGGAAATTCCTCGGCCGGCAGGCGACGCGACTTGTAGAGCGCCAGCTCCAGCCACCGCTCGTTCGAATAGTCGATCGGATCGAAGAACGGCGCCGGCTCCGCGGTGTGAATGAGCACCGGCACCTTGTACTCGGCGCAGACGCGCCAGATCGGATCCAGCTCCGGATCGTCCACCTTGAGGCGCGTGCCGTCCGTCTTCTTGATCCGCAACCCCAGATCCTTGAAGATTTTCAGGCCGACCGCGCCGGCGTCGAGGTCCGCGCGGAGCTGCTGCGCGGCGCGCGCGCCGAAGCCCGGTCCGACCTGGTCGAAGTTGACGTTCGCGAAGAGGACCATGCGGTCCGGGTACGGACTGTTCTTGATGGCCGCGAGCCCCTGCTTCAAGCGGTCGCCGGTGCCGCCGCTCAAGTTCACAAGGACGCGCAGGTTGAGATCGTCCATCGACTTGACCAGCGCCGCGTACGCGTCCGGCGCGATCGGCGTCGGCTGGTGGCTATGGATGTCAATCACCGGAAACTTCGCACGCTTGACGGGGTGCGCAGGCACCACGAGCGTCGACTTGGGCTTGTAGTCCGTGATCGACGGCGCCGGCCATTCCGGCGTGCGCCCGTCGCCTGGCCGCAATCGCTGCTGCGCGGAGACCCCCACCCACACCGCCGCGGCGCCCGCGAGCACCATCAATACCCGTCGCGTCACGTCTCGTCCTCCCGTCATCCTGGAATCGCACCGCGATCCTGAACGTTCGCTGGTCATTATGAAACCAGATCCCACCGGCCGTACAGACCGTACATACGACACAGATCGAATGGTCCTTTCGGTGCGTTTCGCCCCCCTGCGTCATCGCCGTCCCGCCGGCCGCGCGGACGCGACCCTCGTCGCCGAGGACGCTTGAACGATCAGTACCATAAAAATCTGATCCTGACCGGTTCTTGCGTACTTCGTTGCTAGACGAGGCGGGTGGAGCTATGTAGACTGTCCGCGCTCAGAACAACTCCTGGCTTGCTTGTGTCACACGGGTCGGCAGACTGCCCCGCCGCTACACCCGTGTCTTCTCAGAGGATATTCACGACATGCGTCGCTTCCACGTGGCGGTCTGGATCGGTGTGTTCGTGTCGGGTCTCTTCCTCACGCTGACGCCTTCCGCGTCGGCGGCGCAGTTGACGGATGCGTCCATCAAGGGCCTGATCGTGGATCTCGCCGGCCAGGGGATCCCGATCGCGACCATCACGGCGCGCCATGAAGAAAACGGCCTGACGCGCACCACGCAGGCGGATCGGACGGGCGCGTTCCTGCTCGCGGCGCTGCCGCCGGGGCCGTACAGCCTGAGCGCGGCATCGCCCGGATTCCGGCCCGTCGCGCAATCCGGCCTGCGGCTGACCGTCGGCCAGACGGTCGAGCTCACCATCCGCCTCACCGTCGTCGAGCTCCAGGAAAGCATCGCGGTGACCGCGGACGCCGTCCGCGTCGCGGCGTCCACCGAAGGCCGCGTCTCCGATACGTTCGGCCGCGCCGAGATCCACGAGCTGCCCCTGCCGCAACGCGACATCTTCCTGCTGCCGAAACTGAGCGCCGGCGCGACGTTCATCCCCGGCGCGGCGAATTCGACGAAGCTCTCAAGCTCGCCCGTCATCACGGTGAACGGCAACCGCTATCGCGGCAACAACTACGTCCTCGACGGCGCGATGAACACGAACCCGAACAACTCGGGCGAGCCGGCCATCGTCCCGAGCCTCGAATCGGTGGATGAAGTGCAGGTGCAAACGCTGAACTTCGCGTCGGAATTCGGCCGCGGCAACGGCGCGGTGATCAACATCCAGACGCGCTCGGGCAGCAACGCGCTGCGCGGCCGCGCGTGGGAATACCACCGCAACGCGGCGCTGAACGCGCGGAACTACTTCGCGACGGACCGGCCGCCGCAGAACTTCAATCAGTACGGCGTGAACCTGGGCGGTCCGATCGCGCTCAACCGCACGTTCTTCTTCACGTCGTACGAGGGCACGCGCCACACGATCGGCCGCAGCTACGCCTTCCAGGTCGAGACGCCGGAATTCCGCGACTACGTCGAGCGCACGGCGCCCGCGGGCGTCGCCGCGCGGCTGCTGCGGCAGTTCCCGGCGCCGACGCCGCTGCCCGGCATCAACGGTCAGCGCTATCTCGATCAGCGTGACCTCGCGACGCCCGAAGGCCCCATCCCCGCCATCGGCCGCGCGTCGGTGACGATCGAGGACGACATCCGGTTCGATCAATACCTGGCGCGGATCGATCACGGCTTGAGCGATCGCGATCGCGTCTCGGTGCGGTGGATTGCGGATCACCAGCGGGACGAGGGCGGCACGAGCTCGGCGCAGACGACGCTGGGCCGCGCGCTGCGCGGCAGCCGCGGCGCGTTCTCGGGCGTCTTCGGCAATCTGAACGTCGGCTACGCGCGGATCTTCACGCGCGCGGTCAACGACGCGCGCTTCTCGGCGCAGCTCACGAGCACGACGCGCGGCGGCGCGGACGCCGTGGTGCCGCAGGTGACGATCACCGGCATCACCGCGCCGTTCGGCGACGTCTTCCGCGACGAGAGCCGCCTGCGCACGTTCGAGTTCCGCGATATCCTCACGCTCGATCGCGGCAGCCACGCGCTGCGCGCCGGCGTCGAGGTCCGCCGTATCACGAAGGCGCTCGCGCTCGGCCCGGCGCAGTCCGGCACGTTCGCGTTCAACAGCATCGCCGACTTCGCCGCGGACCGGCCGTTCCGCCAGACGCTGACCGTGGACCCCGTCACCGGCGAGCCGTCGGCGTTCCCGCGCTATTTCACGCAGTACGAAGCGGGCGCGTTTTTCCAGGATCAATGGCGCGTCGGCCCGCGCCTCAGCGTCAGCCTCGGCGTGCGCTGGGACTATTTCGGCACCGTGTCCGAGCGCGACGGGCGTCTCTCGTCCATCGTGCTCGGCGAGGGCGAGACGTTCCAGGAGCAGGTGGCGAACGCGTCGCTGGGCCGCGTCGATCGCCTCTATCGCCCCGAGCGGACGAATGTCTCGCCGCGCGTCGGCCTGGCGTGGGATCCGACCGGCAAGGGCCGCTCGTCCGTCCGCACCGGCTTCAGCATGGCGTATCAGCCGCACCACGGCCAGTCGATCTCGGGCGCGCGCGCATTGCCGCCCGACGCCTTGCAGGGCGTCATCCAGCCGTCGAACCGCATCGGCACGACGATCCTGTACGACATCCCGGTGCCGTACAATCCCGAGTTCGCGCGCGGCCTGAACGATCGCGGCGGCGTCCAGAGCCGCCCCGGCGAGCCCCCGATCCGCATCACCGGCTTCGTCGTCAATCCCACGATCAAGACCCAGTACACCGAGAGCTGGTTCCTCAACGGCCAGCACCGCCTCGGCGATCACTGGATGATCGAGGTCGGCTACGCCGGCACGCGCGGCGTCAACCTGGAACGGATCGATGATGTGAACCGGTTCAGCGGCGATCTGCTGGACGGACGCGAGGACCGGCTGAATCCGAACTTCGGCGTGCTGCTGTTCGTCACGAACGGCGTGTCTTCCAGCTATCACGCCGTCACCGGTGAGATCCGTCGGCAGTTGAGCGGCGGCCTGTCGCTGCAGGCCAACTACCGCTGGTCCAAGTGGCTCGACACGTCCTCCGACACGTCGACCGGCCAGTTCCAGGACAACTCGGAACCGGGCAAGGGCGCGCAGGACATCAACTGCCTGGATTGCGAGCGCGCGCCGTCGCTGTTCGACATCCCGCACCGGCTGACGGCGTCCGTGCTGTGGAGCCCGTCGTTCTTCGACGGCCGACGCGGCCTGCTCGGCGGCATGACGCGCGGCTGGCAGATCGCGGGCATCCTCACGGCGCAGTCGGGACGCCCGTTCTCCGTCTGGAACGGCGCGGCCTTCAGCGCGGGCGGCGACTACAACGCGGACGGCGGCGGCGGCGCGGTGGGCGGCGGCTTCTACGATCGTCCCGACGCACCCGCGGGACCGCTGCCGTCGAACTTCAGCCAGCGCGATTTCCTCAACGGCCTCTTCAACGCGAGCCTCTTCCCCAAACCGGCGCCGGGCGGGAACGGCACGCTCGGCCGCAACACGTTCCGCGGTCCGCGGTACCTGACGCTGGACCTGTCGCTGACGCGATCGATCGTGTTGAGCGGCACGCGCCAGTTGCAAGTACGGTTCGACGCGTACAATGTCCTGAATACGCTCAATCTGTTCCTGCCGAACGCGGACCTGTCGCTGTCCAACTTCGGCAAGTCCACGCAGGCGTTCGACGCCCGGACGCTGCAGATTGGCGCGCGGTTCCTCTTCTGACGCCCGCGCCGCATTCAGCCTCCAGGAGATTCTTCGATGCGCACACTCGCCCTCACGCTCTCAATCGGCCTGCTGCTCTCCTCCGCGGTCCTGCCCGCCCGTTCGCCCGCGGCGTCTTCATCCGCAGCGGTTGCCGCCGCGGCATCCACGTCCGCGTCGCCGATCTCCGGCGGCGCGTCGACGAGCCTGGCGACGCTCGTCGCCGAAGCGCAGGCGCGGTTCACCTCGTCCGCGCGCGTGCCGATCGGCCACAGCCAATCGGCGCTGGATCCGGAACTGCGGCTGAACGCGGCGCACGATCTGAACTACGTCCGCGCGATGACGGCGCAGATGCCGCAGGCGGCCAGGCCGCTCGCGGCGCTGGTCTACGCGGTGCTCTATCGCGGCGCCGTGCCGACGAGCGTCAAGGCGGCGATGGGCGCGCAGATCGCGCGGGTCAACGGCAGCCCGTACGTCGCGGCGCACATGATCCGCGTCCTGCGCGGCGCGGGCGACCGCGGCAAGGCGCTGCTCGCGAGCCTGGAAGCAGACGATAGCGGCGCCCTGGAGCCGGCGGAGCGCGCGGCGATGACGTACGCGGATCGGATGACGCGCAGCGTCCACGGCGTCACGCCGGAGGACTTCGCGCGGACGCGCGGCGCGTTCAACGACGCGGAGATCGTCGAGCTGACGATCACCGTCGCCTTCTTCAACTACTTCACGCGCTTCACCGAAGCGCTGCGGCTGCCGGTCGAGCCGTGGATCTTCAGCGGCTCCGTACCGCCCGCGCCGAATCCCGGCGCGCCGGCCGGCTCGGCGCGCGTGGCGCTGATCTCGGACGAAGAGATCGAGGTGACGTCGGCGGCGGCCGCGGCGGCCAAGGATCGCGAAGCGCAGACGCGGAGTCTCGGGCTGGGCATGGCCAACTCGCAGCGGGCGATGCTGCGGGCGCCGGCGCTCGCGCTGCCGTGGCGGGCGTACGGCGCGACGGTCCGCGAGAAGGAAACCGTCGGGCGCGACATCAAGCTGCAGATCTCCTTTGCCGTCTCGGTGGTGGACGAATGCCGCTACTGCACGCTGCACCAGGTGCTCGGCCTGCGGCGGCTCGGCGTCGAGCCCGCGAAGCTGATGGCGATGCGCAAGGATGATTCGGCGCTCACGCCGCGCGAAGCCGTCGCGGTCCGCTTCGCGCGCGCCCTCACCACCCGGCCGGGCAAGATGACGGACGAGGACTACAACGCGGTGCGCGCAGAGTTCGGCGAATTGGGCGCGCTGGAGGTGCTGCTGCAGACGTGCAACTTCGCCTTCATGAACCGGTTCACGGACGGCCTGCAGCTTCCGTCCGAAGATGAAGCGATCCGCGTCTATCAGGAAACTTACGGCGCGGGCTGGCCGTCAAGCGCGACGTCGGCGCGCTGACGCCGCGGGCCGCGAGGGAGCGTCATCCCGTGCGTCCGCGCCTCTGCCGTGAGGCGGCGGCGGTGGCGCACGACGGATTCCCGATTGCTTCCTGGGGGACGAGTGGGCGATGATCGCCTGTCACAGGCGCGCGCCATTTGCCCACTCATTCTTCCTCCGCCTCCGAAGACTTCGCCGCGCGCCTTCGCGCACTGGTCGCGCAATTCTCCAGCACCGAATCGTCCAGCGCCGAACCTTCCGGCACGGAATCGCCCAGCACCGGATCGCCCAGCGCGGAATCTTCCAGCGCGGAATCTTCCAGCGCGGAATCTTCCAGCGCGGAATCGCCCAGCGCCGAATCGTCAGCGGCGGAGTTGATGGCCGGCGTGACGCGGCTGCTCGCGCTCGTGGACCGGCGTCAGGCCGAAGACCACATTCACGTCTTGTGGAAGCTGACGGTGCGGCTCAGCGCGGCCGTGTCGCAGGACGATGTGTGTCAGGCGATCATGGACAGTGCGATGGAAGCGATGGGCGCCTATGGCGGCGGCGTGCTGCTGGTCAACGGCACGGACACGGAGCTCGACCTGTGCGCGTCCTTCGGCTTCAGTCCGGAGGTGGTGGCCGGCTACCAGCACATCGCGCTCGATCGCGACCTGCCAGCCACGCGCGCGGCGCGCACGGGCGAGCCGGTCTTCCTGGAGAGCCTCGACGCGTGGGCGCGTGAATTTCAGGAGCCGCCACCGCCGAACAGCCTGACGCGCAGCGCGGCGGCGCTGCCGCTCAGCGCGGGCGGTCGTACCTTCGGCGTGCTGACGCTGTCCTTTCGCGAAGAGACGAAGTTCGATCCGCAGGCGCGGATGTTCCTGGACTCGCTCGCGCACGAGTGCGCCCGGGCGCTGGATCGCGCGCGGCTCTACGAGCGCGAGCGGCAGGCGCGCGAAGAAGCGGAGATTGCGAACCGCGCGAAGGACGAGTTCCTCGCGACGCTGTCGCACGAGCTGCGGACGCCGCTGAACGCGATTCTCGGCTGGGCGAAGCTGTTGATCGACGAAGTGCTGCCGGCGACGGGGACGCAGCATGCGCTCGACACGATCATCCGGAACGCGCGGCATCAGGCGAAGCTGGTGGACGAGCTGCTGGACCTGTCGCGCATCATCACGGGCAAGCTGCAGCTCGACGTCCAGGAAGTATATCTCGCGCCGCTGATCGGCCAGATCGCCGAAGCGGTGCGGCCCGCGGCCGAAGCCAAGCGCATCACGGTGCGCCCGTTGCTGGACGCGGAGGTCGGCCCGGTGCTGGGCGATCCGGATCGCCTGCAGCAGATCATCTGGAACCTGGTCTCGAACGCCATCAAGTTCACGCCGAAGGGCGGCGCGGTCGACATCAAGCTGGATCGGGTCGCGTCGAGCGCGCGGATCAGCGTCGCCGATAACGGCCAGGGCATCGCACCGGATCTGCTTCCGTTCATCTTCGACCGCTTCCGCCAGGGCGACACGTCCTACGACCGGCATCACGCCGGCCTCGGCCTGGGCCTCGCGATCGTCCGTCATCTGGCCGAAGCGCATGGCGGCAATGTCAGCGCGCACAGCAACGGACCGGACACCGGCGCGCTGTTCACCGTCCGCCTGCCGCTCGCGGCGATGCGCCCCGCGCTGCCGGAGCCGGCCGTCCTCTCGCTCGGCGCCGCCCCGCCCCGACTCGACGGCATCACGGTGCTCATCGTCGAGGACGAAGCCGACTCGCGCGATCTCACCTCCCGCCTCCTCGCCTCCTGCGGCGCCAACGTCCGCATCGCGGGCTCGGCCCCGGAAGCGTTCGAGCAATACCTCGCGAACCGCCCGGACGCCATGCTCGCCGACATCGGCCTGCCCGGCGAGGACGGCTACAGCCTCATGATGCGCATCCGCGGCACCGAAGCCGAACGCGGCCTGCCACGCCTGCCCGCCGCCGCGCTGACCGGCTACGCCACCGCGGACGACCGCAAGCGCGCGATGCTGGCCGGCTTCAACGTCCACCTGTCCAAGCCAGTCGAGATCGGCGAAGTCGCCGCCGTCCTCCTCTCCCTGCTCGGACGCACCGGCACGCCAACGCCATGACCCCGATGAACGCGATGTTCGAGCGCCTGCTCCGCGCCGGGAGAACGCTGCTCCGGCGTACGCTGTCCGACCCCGGCCTGGATGTCACGCGGTGGCATCCGCCTGCCGACCCCGTCGACCTCGCCGGCGTCCGCGTGCCGAAGCGGACGGGACCAGGCGGACGAACGACGGCCGTCGCGCTCGCGGAACCAGACGACCCGGAAGACATCCACGCGATCGGCGTCCACGCGATCGGCGCGTCACGCGATCGCAGGCGGACGCACTAGCCGCGCCACGCATCACCACATCACCCGCATCACCGGATCGCCGCGCGTCATCGCCGTCCGTCGCATCGCCGGCATGAACTCTATGTCGAAAAGTGATAGCGGATTTCTGCGCGCTTGACACGGCCGGCGGCCGTGCCGTCTACTCTGACATGGTCCTTCCCCTTCCGGACAGCGATGCGCGCACGCTCCCGGGCTTGTTCGGCAACTACCAGCTCGATGGCTGTTTCGACGAGATGTTCGACGGATCCGGCGATCCGCGTCCGCAATATCGCGCGCTCTTCGGCCGGCTGCTCGAACTGCCCGCGGAGGACCTGCGGAAGCGGCAGCGCGAAGCCGACACGGCGTTCCTGCAGCAAGGCATCACCTTCACGGTCTACGGCGACCACGCCGGTACGGAGCGCATCTTCCCGTACGACCTGCTGCCCCGCGTCCTGACCGCCGCCGAGTGGTCGGTCATCGAGCGCGGCCTCGTGCAGCGGCTGACCGCGTTGAACCTGTTCCTGCACGACATCTATCACGAGGGACGCATCCTCGCGGAAGGCGTCGTGCCGCGCGAGCTGATCTTCAGCGCGCGCCATTACCGGCGCGAGATGCGCGGCCTCTTCCTGCGCCGCCACATCTACGTGTCCGTGGCCGGCACCGACCTCGTGCGGCTGCCGGACGGCAGCTTCGCCGTCCTCGAAGACAACCTGCGCGTGCCCAGCGGCGTCTCGTACATGCTGGCCAACCGGCAGATCATCAAGCGCGTCTTCCCGCAGCTCTTCGCGGACTACGACATCCGCCCGATCGATCACTACGGCCAGGCGCTGCTCGCGACGCTGCGATCGCTCAGTCCGGCCCAGCACGCCGAGCCGACGATCGTCCTGCTCACGCCGGGCGTGTTCAACTCCGCGTATTTCGAGCACGCCTTCCTCGCGCGCCAGATGGGCATCCAGCTCGTCGAAGGACGCGACCTCCTCGTCCACGACAACGTCGTCTACATGCGCACGACGGCCGGCCTGCGCCGCGTCGACGTCATCTACCGGCGCGTGGACGATGACTTCCTCGACCCTCTCGCCTTCCGCGCCGACTCGCAACTCGGCGTGGCGGGCCTGTTCAACGCCTATCGGGCAGGCAACGTCGCGCTCACGAACGCCATCGGCACCGGCGTCGCGGACGACAAGGCCGTCTACGCGTACGTGCCCGACATCATCCGCTTCTATCTGACGGAAGACCCGATCCTGCCGAACGTGCCGACGTATCTCCTGGCGAAGCCGGATGACTGCGCGTACGCGATCGACCATCTGGAAGAGCTGGTGGTGAAGGCTGTCGGCGAGTCCGGAGGCTACGGCATGCTGATCGGTCCGCACAGCACGCGCGCGGAGCGCGAGGACTTCCGCACGCGCATCCTCGCGAACCCGAGGAACTACATCGCGCAGCCGACGCTGGCGCTGTCGCGGGCGCCGAGCTTCATGGGCGACGGCGTCGAAGCGCGGCACGTCGATCTGCGTCCCTATCTGCTGTGCGGCGATCGCTGCACGCTGGTGCCGGGCGGCCTGACCCGCGTCGCGCTGCGGCGCGGATCGCTCGTGGTGAATTCCTCCCAGGGCGGCGGCAGCAAGGACACGTGGGTGCTGTCGGACTGACGTCGGACTGAGTCGATCCGCTTCGAGGAGTCTTGCATGCTGTCTCGCGTGGCCGACGCCTTCTACTGGATGAGCCGATATCTCGAGCGCGCCGAGCACTCCGCGCGCGTGGCCGACGTCTATCTCAGTCTCACGCTCGACGGCTTCGACGATCACGCCGGGCACACGCTGCTCGCGAGCATCGCCAGTCCGCCCACCGGCTACGCCGCGCGCCTGCGCGTCGCCGATCCGGCCGCGCCCGTGCGGCTCGACGTCCGCCACCGCGACGCCGTCGCGCTCTGCATCGCGGCCGCCCGCGAGAACGCGCGCAACATCCGCGAGCAGATCAGCTCGGAGATGTGGGTGCAGCTCAATCGCATGTATCTGCTCGTCCGCGAAACGGAGCGCGAGCGCGCGTGGGCGGACGATCCGGGCGCGTTCCTGCGGGCCATCGTCGAAGGCGCGCACCTGTTCCACGGGTTCACCGATTCCGGGCTGAGCCACGACGAAGGCTGGCACTACATCCAGATCGGCCGCTTCATCGAGCGCGCGACGACGACGGCGGCGATGCTGGAGGCGCATTTCGCGCCGTCGGGTCCGCAGGAAGGCGGCGGACTGGTGGCGGGTCATTACATCGAGTGGGTCGGCCTGCTGCGGTCGTGCGCGGCGTTCGAGGCCTACTGCCGCCACTACACCGCCGACGTCCGTCCGGAGCGCGTCGCCGAATTCCTGCTCCTCAACGCCGACTTCCCCCGCTCCGTCCGCTTCGTCGCCGATCGCGTCGAAGACTCCCTGCGCGCCGTCGCCCGATCGCTCGGCCGGCCGTCGACCGGCCGCCCCGAACGCTTCGCCGGCCGCCTGCGCGCGACGCTGAACTACGGCCAGATCGACGAGATCATGGCGGACAACCTGCTCCGGTATCTGGAGAACATCCGCCGCCAGTGCGATCAGGTCCACGCCGCCGTCTACCAGACGTATATCGCCTACGCGATCGACGCCGCCATCCCGGCGTAGCGGGCACACAGACCATGCAGTACTTCGTCCGCCATCTCACGCGATTCACGTATACGTCTGCCGTCACCGAAAGCGTGATGGAGCTGCGGATGCAGCCGCGCACCGACGGCCGGCAGCGCTGCCTGCGGTTCGACACGACCACCACGCCGCGCGCGCAGGTATTCGGGTATCACGACTACGCCGGCAACGCGGTCCACTACTTCGACATCCCCGGCCGCCACACCCGCCTCGATGTCGTCGCCGAAGCCGCGGTGGAGATCCTGCCGTACGACGACCTGCCGGATCGGCTGTCCGCGGACGCGTGGCCGCGCATCGACGCGATGCGCCATACGGAAGACGTGTGGGACTGGCTGACGCCGGGCGGCTTCGCCATCGAGACGCCCGCGCTGCGCGAGTTCTCGCTCGCCATCGGCGTCGCGCGCGACGGCGATCCGCTCGACGTGCTGCAGCGGCTGACCGAGAAGTTGTACGAGGCGCTGGCGTATCAGCCCAGCACCACGCAGGTCGACTCGACCATCGACGTCGCGCTCGCGGCGCGGGCGGGCGTGTGCCAGGACTTCGCGCACATCATGACGTCGCTCGTCCGCGGGCTGGGCATTCCGTGCCGCTACGTCAGCGGATACATCGCGCCGCGCGAGGCGGGCCACGATCGATCGACGGAGCACGCCACGCACGCGTGGGTGGAAGCGCGGCTGCCGGACCTCGGGTGGATCGGCTTCGACCCGACGAACAACATGATCGCGCGCGAGCGGCACATCGCGGTCGCGGTCGGCCGGGACTACGGCGACGTGCCGCCAACGCGCGGCGTGTTCAAGGGCGGGGCCGGCAGCGAGCTGGGCGTGGCCGTGTCGGTCTCACGCGCCGAACGTCCGCTGCAGACGCACGAGCTCACCCCGAGCGTGAGCTGGATCTCGTCCGAACGGACGGCGGAAGCCCACAACGCCGCCGAAGCCCAGCACCGGCAGTTCCAGCAGCAACAGCAACAGCAGCAGCAACAGCGACAGTAGCGGCGACAGCGGCAGGAACCGCCGCTCTCGTCGGACACGATGGTGTGGGCCGCTGCGACACGGACACGCGCGTGCGCGGCGGACGCGGCGAGGTCCGCGCGCGCGGTGCTAAGATGCGGGGTCATGCCGTCCATGCGTCCGGCCGGGCCCTTCGCGGCCCCGCTGTCCGCCATCGTGCTGTTCGCGTCTCTCGCCCTATCGCTCCTCGTCTGTCCGGACACGGCAGGCGCGCGGATGGGCGTACAGACGACGAAGGCGCCGCCGCAATCGCGTGGCGGCGTGAGCGATGCGGTCGTGCGTGCGAAAGCGTTGGCGGAGGCGGGGCGGTGGGACGAGGCGCGCGCGGCGCTGGCGCCTGTCGTCGGTCGCGCGGCGGACGCGGTGCCGGCGGAAGCGTGGTACGTCCTGGGCACGATAGACGAGGCGCAGCAGCAGCGCGACGAGGCGGTCGCGCACTACGAGCGGGCGATTGCGCGGGCGCCGCGGATGGCGGAAGCGCACGACCGGCTCGGGTTCATCCGCGGTCAGCAGGGGGACACGGACGCCGCGCTCGCGCACTTCGCGCGCGCGGTCGCGTTGAAGCCGTCGTTCTTCGACGCGCAATATCATCTCGGCGCGACGCGCTGGTGGACCAAGGACTTCGACGGCGCGCGGACCGCGCTGCGGCAGGCGGTCGCGCTCGCGCCGCGTCATGCCGAGGCGCGCTACTACCTCGGTCTCACGCTCAAGCAGGGCGGGGATCTGCCGGGCGCGCTCGCCGAGCTCGAACGCGCCGCGCGCGACGGTCCGACGCTCTCCCCCATCCATCTGCAACTGGGCCTGACGCGCCAGGCGCTTGGCGACGTCGACGGCGCGGCGGCCGCGCTGCGCCGCGCGCTGGACCTGGATCCGGCCAGCACCGACGCCAGGAACAGCCTCGCGCTGGCGCTCGTCCAGCGCGGCGAAGGCGTCGAGGCCGAGCGTCTCTGGCAGGACGTGCTGACGCGGGAGCCGGATCGCCACGGCGCGCGCCTGAACCTCGGCATGTCGCAACTGCAGCGCGGCGACCTCGCCGCCGCCGTGGCGACATATCGCGATCTCGTCACCCGCGACGCGACGAACGCCATCGCCTTCTACAATCTCGGCATGGCGCTCAAGCAGCAGGACCAGTTCGCTGACGCCGAAGCGGCGCTGCGGCGCAGCATGACGCTGGACCCCACGCTGCCGGATCCGCCCTTCACCCTCGGTGTCGTCCTGTGGCAGACCGGACGCGCGGGCGAAGCGGCGGCGGCGTTCCGGCAGGCGCTGACGCTGGATCCGCGCGCGCCCGAAGCCCGCTACATGCTCGGTCTCGTCCTGAAACAGCAAGGACGACTCGACGCCGCGACCGCCGAGTTCCGGCAGGCCGTCGCCGCGCGGCCGCTGTTCGCCGAGGCGCACCTCGGTCTCGGACAGACGCTGCAACAGCAGGGAGACGCGGCCGGCGCCGCCGCCGCGTTCGCCGAAGCCGAGCGGCTGAATAAGCGCAAGGCCGACGCGCAGGCGTCGACGTTTGCCGTGGGCGTCGGACGCGAGAAGCTCAAACGGCAGGACCTGCCGGGCGCCGTCGCGCAGTTCCAGAAAGCGGTGCGCCTCGCGGCTGATAATCCGCAGGCGCACTATCAGCTCGCGCTCGCGCTGCGCCGGCTCGGACGCGAGACCGAAGCCCGCGGCCACTTCGCCGAAGCGCAGCGTCTTTCTCCCTGGCTCAAGCCGCCGCCGCAATGATGTCGCGCCCAGTCTCACGAATCAGCACGTCACGATGCGTCTCATGCCTTCTTGTCGATTTGTCCTTGCCACCGCGGCGCTCGCGGGTCTCGTCATCACCGGCGCAGCGACGCAGCCGTTCGCGCAGGGCGTTGCGGCGCTGCCGTTTGCGTTCACCAACGTCGCGGCGCAAGCCGGCCTGACGCAGATGACGATCTACGGCGGACGCGAGTCCAACCGGTATCTGCTCGAAACGACCGGCACCGGCGTCGCGCTGATCGACTACGACCGCGACACCTGGCTCGACGTCTTCCTGGTCAATGGAACGACGCTGGAAGGGTTCCCCAAGGGAGACGAGCCGACGGCGCACCTGTATCGCAACAAGCGCGACGGCACGTTCGAGGACGTGACGGACGCGGCGGGCCTGCGGCAGAGCGGCTGGGGCCAGGGCGCGTGCGTGGGCGATGCGGACGCCGACGGCCACGACGATCTGTACGTGACCTACTGGGGACAAAACCGGTTGTTCCGCAACCGCGGCGACGGCCGCTTCGAGGACATCACCGATCGCGCCGGCCTGAAGACCGCGCGCCGCTGGGGCGCCGGCTGCGCGTTCCTCGACTACAACCGCGACGGCCATCTCGATCTCATCGCCGCCAACTACATCGACCTCGACCTCGCGACCACGCCGGTGCCCGAGTCGGGCCTGTGCCGCTACAAAGGGATCGCCGTCGCCTGCGGACCGCCGGGCCTCAAGGGCGGCACGAACGCGCTCTACCGCAACAAGGGAGACGGGACGTTCGAGGACGTGTCGGCCGCGTCCGGCGTCGCGGGCGCGAGCGGCACGTACGGGCTCGGCGTCAGCACGCTGGACTTCGACGCGGACGGCTGGGTGGATGTCTACGTCGCGAACGATTCGAATCCCAGCGCGCTCTACCGCAACAACCACGACGGCACGTTCACCGACGTCGCCGTGAAGTCCGGCTGCGCGTACAGCCAGGACGGCAAGCCGCAGGCCGGCATGGGCCTCGCGATGGGCGATTACGATCGCAACGGCACCATCGATATCTTCAAGACGAACTTCGCGGGCGACACGTCGACGCTGTACGGCAACCCCGGCACCGGGTTCTGCGACGACCGTACGTTCGGCGCGGGCATCGGCGTGAACACCCGCTATCTCGGTTGGGGCGTCGGGTTCCTCGATCTCGATCACGATGGCTGGCTGGATCTGTTCCTCGTCAATGGCCACGTGTATCCGGAAGTCCAGCAGCTCTCCACCGAGGCGCCGTACAAGCAGCGCAAGGTGGTCTATCGCAATCTGGCGAACGGCCGCTTCGAGGACATCACCGATCGCCTCGGCGAGCCAGCCACCGTCCCCAAGGCCGGCCGCGGCGCCGCCTTCGGCGACATCGACAACGACGGCGACATCGACGTCATCGTCAATAACGTCCACGACACGCCGGACCTGTTCCGCCTCGATCGCAAGCCCGGCCCCGGAACCAATCATTGGGTGACGCTGTCGCTCGTGGGGACACGGTCACACCGCAACGCGATCGGCGCGCGCGTGCGCCTGTTCGCCGGCAGCGACACCCGCGCGCAGACGGATGAAGTGCGCGGCGGCGGCAGCTATTACGCGCAGAACGATTTCCGCGTCCACTTCGGCCTCGGCGCCGAGACGAAGATCGCCCGCGTCGAGGTCCGCTGGCCGAACGGACTCGAGGAGTCCTGGACCGACGTCGCGATCGACGCGTTCGTGACGTTGAAGGAAGGCAGCGGCACGCCGGTCCGCGACAGCCGCGGCAGCGCCCCGGCGGCGCCAGCGCCCGCGCCGAGATCGGTGCCATGATGCGCACGGCATCGACCCGGATCGCACGCCTGGCAGTGCTGGCACGCATCGGCCTGCTTGCGTGCATCGCGCTCGACGCGCACGCCGCCGCGACCGCCGGTCAGGCGCCGCAGCCTGCCGTGCCCGCACCGGCCGCGCAGGCTCCCGCGGCGCCGCGCGAGGCGGACGCGGTCGGCGTCGCGCTGACGGACGCGCGTGCGCTGATCGATCGCGGCCAGGCCAAGGACGCGGTCGCGAAGCTGCTGGCGCTCGCGCGCCCGGACGATCCGCGCGTGCTGCACGTGCTCGGCGTCGCGTACTACCACGCGGACGCGGAGCAGCAGGCGGTGACCGTCCTCGAACGCGTCCGCGAGCGGCTGCCGGACGGATCGATCGAGCGGCGCGAGGCGGAGCAGGTGCTCGGCCTGTCGCTGCACCTCCTCGGACGCAGCGCCGAGGCGATTCCGTGGCTGGAGCGCACGCGCGCGTGGGCCGTGGACAATCTCGAGTTGAACTTCGTCCTGGGTCAGGCCTACATCCAGACGAACCAGCCGGACGCGGCGCGCACCGCACTCGCGCGCACGTTCGATCTCCCGGCGGACGCGCCCGCGGCCCACGTGGTGGCCGCGCAGTTGATGATCCGGCTGAAGATGGAGACGCTCGCGGAGGCGGAGCTGGCCGCCGCGCTGAAGAAGGATCCGCGGACGCCGCGGGCGAATTTCCTGCTCGGGCAGATGGCGCTGTTCCGGGGACGCCTGGACGAGGCGATCGAGCGGTCGACGCGCGAGATTGCGGTCAATCCGGCCGATGCGGAGGCGTTCGCGCAGGTCGGGGATGCGTACGTGCGGCAGGGGAAGTGGGACGAGGCGATCCGGGCGCTGCAGCAGTCGATCTGGCTGAATCCGTATTACAGCAGTCCGTACATCCTGCTCGGCCGCGCGTACCTGAAGAAAGATCAGCCGAGCACGGCGGAAGGCATGCTGCGGCGGGCGATTGCGTTCGACCCCAACAACCGCATGGCGCACTATCTGCTCGCGCAGCTCCTGCAGCAGACGGGCCGGACGGACGAAGCAAAGCGCGAGTTTGCGATTGCCGAACAACTGCAAGCCCAATCGGGACGTCCCTAGCGTGACGCGATCGCGGCCCATCCTGCGCCCTGTCTCGACGCTCGTTCTCGCCCTGCTCGCGAGCGTCCTTGTCTTTGGCGATGCGCGGACGCCGCAACGTCCGCAAGAACGTCCCGCCGCTCAGGCCTCGGGTGCTCAGATCTCCGGCGGCGATCGGACGTGGCCCGTCACCTTCGTCGACGCGGCGGCGGAGCTTGGCCTGACGCGGACCAGCGTGTACGGCGACGCCGATCGCAAGCGTTTCATCATCGAGACCAACGGCTGCGGTGTCGCGTTGATCGACGTCGACAATGACGACTGGGTCGACGCGCTCGTGCTGAACGGCACGCGGCTCGCGCCGGGCACGCGCGACGAAGCGCGCTTCCCTGCCGGACAGACGCCGACGCCGCACCTCTATCGCAACGTCCGCGGCCGGTTCGTCGATCGCACGGCGGCGTCGGGCCTCGACAAGACCGGCTGGGCGTCGAGCGTCTGCGCGGGCGACTACGACAACGACGGGTTCATCGACCTCTTCCTCACCGCCTTCGGACGCAACACCCTCTATCGCAACAGAGGCGACGGCACCTTCGAGGACGTCACCCGCCGCGCCGGCCTCGCCGTCGATCGCGATCGCTGGGGTGCCGGCTGCACGTTCGTGGACATCGACCGCGACGGCCGGCTCGATCTCTTCGTGTCGAACTACCTCGCGTTCAATCTGGCGGACGCGCCCGAGCCTGGCAGCGGTCCCAACTGCCTCTGGAAGGGGCTGCCCGTGAATTGCGGACCGCGCGGGCTGCCGACGGACACCAACCTGCTCTATCGCAACAGAGGCGACGGCACGTTCGTGGACGTCTCCGCGGCCTCCGGCATTGCGTCCGTCACCGGCCGCTATGCGATGACGGCGGCCGCGGCGGATTACGACGAGGACGGGTGGCCGGACATCTACGTGGCGGGCGACTCCACGGCCGCGATCCTGTATCGCAACAATCGCAACGGCACCTTCACCGACGTCGCGCTCGAAAGCGGCAGCGCCTACAGCGCGCAGGGCGCGCCGCAGGCCGGGATGGGGGTCGGCGTGTCCGATGTCAACGGGGACGGCCGGCTGGACCTGGTGAAGACGCATTTCGCGGACGACATTCCCGCGCTCTATCGCAGTCTCGGCAAGGGACAGTTCGAGGACGTGGCGGCGGAGTCGGGACTCGGCGTACAGAACCGGTTCGTGCAATGGGGCGTCGGGATGCCAGATCTCGACAACGACGGCTTCGCGGATCTCTTCTTCGTCACCGGCAACGTCTACCCCGAGCTGGAATCCCGGCTGCCCCAGTATCCCCACCGCGGTCCACGCGTCGTCTTTCACAATACCGGCGACGGCCGGTTCGCGGACGTCACCACGCGCAGCGGACCGGGCGTCACGAACCCGCAGTCGAGCCGGGGCGCGGCGTTCGGGGACGTCGACAACGACGGCGACGTCGATGTGCTGATCTTCAACATGAACGCGCCGCCCTCGCTGCTGCGCAACGACTACGGCGGCCCGCACCGCTCGCTGCGGATCGCGCTGCGCGGACGCGAGTCCAACCGCGCCGGCTTCGGCGCGACCGTCCTGGTCACCGCGGCCGGCCGCACGCAGGCGCGCGCCGTGCTCAGCCAGTCGAGCTACTACTCGCACGACGATCGACGCGTCCATGTCGGCCTCGGCCGCGCCGCGCGCGCGGACCGCATCGAGGTCCGATGGCCTGGCGGCAAGGTCGACGTCCTCACGAACGTGCCCGCCGGATTACTCCTGGTGACCGAAGGACAGTCCCCCGCCTCATCACCGGCGCGAATGCCGGCCTCGCGACCATCAGTACCGCCAGTATTGCCTCGGCCGTAGTGTCACTCGCTGACGCGAAGTGTCGCATGCGTGTACACGCGGCGCTTATACGATTTAGCTGGGTACCAGCTCATCACGCGAATACACCGTTTCACCCCACGAAAAGAATTGACGCGGCCCTATTCGGGTACTAACATGACGACTTACTAATCACAAATACAGGATGGCCTGTCCGTGGTGTGTGCCTCGGCGAGATGTTGGGAGAACCTTCCAATGATTCGTATGGCGCGTGACGGCGAAGCGGTTCGGTGGCAGCGACTCGTGTTCCTGGCCGTGCTTGGCGCAATCGTCTGCGGTGGCGCGACGCGTGCGCATGCACAGGCGGTCTACGGCAGCATCAGCGGGATCGTCTCGGACAACAGCGGCGGCGCGCTGCCGGGCGCGACGATCACGATTACCAGTGTCGAGCGGAAGACGGCCGACGTCGTGACGTCCAGCGAAACAGGACGCTTCCTCAAGGAGCGGCTGCTGCCGGGCACATATGACGTCAAGATCGAGCTCAGCGGCTTCAAGACGGCCGTCGTGCCGGCGACGCGCGTCAGCGTCGATACGCAGACGCCGGTCGACGTCCAGCTCGAAGTGGGCGCGCTCACGGAAGAGGTGACGGTCACGGGCGGGGCGCCGCTGCTGAAGACGGACCGCGCGGACGTGTCGACCACGTTCGAGTCCAAGCAGTTGACGGACCTGCCGGTCATCGACCGCAACTTCACGAAATTTCTGCTGCTGACGCCCGGGACGCAGCAATTGCAGTGGCAGCACGCCGCGAGCGAGAACCCGCAGGGCTCGACGCAGATCCAGGTGAACGGCCAGCACTTCAGCGGCACCGATTATCAGCTCGACGGCACCCAGAACCGCGACCCGATCCTCGGCATCATCGTCATCAACCCCACGCTGGAGTCGATCTCGGAGACGAAGATCACTTCGCAGAACTACGACGCCGAGTTCGGCGCCACCGGCGGCGTGGTCTCCGCGCAGACGAAGTCCGGCTCGAACGCGTTCCACGGCAGCATGTTCGAGTTCTACCAGGACGAAGCGCTGCAGTCGCGCAATCCCTTCACGCAGTTGAGCCGCGAGTCGCTGCCCGACACGACGCGCAACCAGTTCGGCGGATCGGTCGGCGGCCCGATCAGACAGAACCAGTGGTTCTTCTTCGGCGACTATCAGGGCACGCGCAGCACGCAGGGCGGATCGCGGCTCCTGAGCGTGCCGACGGCCGCCGCGCGCGAGGGCGACCTGAGCGCGTACGGCGTCAACGTCTACGACCCGCTCTCGGGCGCGACGCCCGGCCAGCGCGCGCCGTTCCAGGGCAACCGCATCCCGGCGGACCGCCTCTCGCCGCAGGCGCTCGCGGTGCTGCGCCTGATTCCGCTGCCGAACCAGCCCGGCACGGACAACGGCACGCGCAACAATTACATCGCCAACGGATCCGAGACGTTCGACGAGAACTCGTTCAATGTGCGCATCGACGGACGGCTGAATGCGTCGACGAACATGTTCGGCCGGTACAGCCTTGGCGACTTCTTCCGCGGCGGGCCGACGTCGTTCGGCCAGGGCGGCGGGCAGGAGCTCGTCACGCTGGGCGGCACGTCCGACGTGCGGAACCAGAGCCTCGCGTACGGCGTCGACAAAGTGCTGTCGCCGTCGCTCTTCGCCGACTTCCGTTTCGGCTATTTCAAATACCGCGTCAACGTCCTGCCCTTCGACTTCGGCACGCGGCCCGCGCAGGACGCCGGCATCCCCGGCTTGAACCTCGACGACACCTTCACGTCCGGGCTGTTCTACGGCAACGTCGAGGGTCAGGGCGGCTTCCGGTTCGGGTCCGGGCTGGACGTGAACCGCTGCAACTGCCCGCTCGATCAGGTCGAGCAGCAATGGCAGATCGTCGGCAACCTGACGAAGCTCGCCGGCAACCACACGTTCAAGTTCGGCATGGACCTGCGGCGCGCGTACAACCTGCGCGTGCCGAGCGACGCGCACCGATCGGGCCAGCTCACGTTCAACAACGACCGCACGCGCGGCGCGGACGGCGGCCTCGGCCTCGCGACGTTCCTGCTGGGCGACGTGACGTTCTTCAACCGCTACGTCAGCTCGAACACCGAAGCGCGCGAGCGCCAGTGGCGCCACTACTACTACGCGCAGGACACGTGGCGCATGAACCGCAAGCTGACCCTGAGCTACGGCCTGCGCCTCGACGTCGTGAACCCGCAGACCGTCAATGAAGCGGGCAACGGCGGCTGGCTGGATCTCGCCACCGGCCAGATCCGCGTCGGCGGCGTGGGCGGCGTCGGCCTGAACGGCGACGTCGGGAACACGCTGAACTGGGCGCCGCGCGCCGGCGTGACGTATCAGATCACCGAGAAGACCGTCCTGCGCGCGGGCTACGGCCGCAGCTACGACATCGGCGTGTTCGGATCGCTGTTCGGCCACAGCGTGACGCAGAACCTGCCCGTGCTCGCGGTGCAGGAGCTCACCGCGCCGAACAACTTCGACCGCGTGTTCAACCTCGGACAGGGTCCGCCGGCGCCGACGTTCCCGAACGTGCCGGACGACGGACGCTTCCCGCTGCCGAACGGCGTCTTCGCCCGCGCGCTCCCCGAGCAGCAGCGGCCGCCGCGCGTCGATGCCTACAACCTCATCGTCCAGCGCCAGCTCACCGACACGATGTCGATCGAAGCCGGCTACGTCGGCAACCGCAGCAACAACGGCTTCGCCGGCGACGCCCCCGCGATCAACGCGAACCAGCCGACGATCGAAGGCTTCGGCACGCTGAACACGAATCAGCGCCGGCCGTTCTTCACCGGCCTGACCACGCCAGTGGAAGGCCTGGGCGGCGCGTTCGGCTGGACGCAGGGGATCGATTTCTTCTGCAACTGCGCGCGCAGGAGCTACAACTCGATGCAGGCGCGGTTCACGAAGCGGCTGTCCGCGGGCTACAGCGTCACGTCGGGCTATACGCTGCAGCGCGCCGAACAGGAAGGCGGCTCGTACTTCTTCTGGGACCGCGACGTCGATCAGGGCCCGGCGGACTGGGACCGCACGCACCTGTTCACGATGGCGTTCGTCGGCGAACTGCCGTTCGGCCGCGGCCACGCGTTCATGGCGGACGTGTCTCCCCTGCTCGACGCCATCATCGGCGGCTGGCAGTTCAACACGAACACGACGATCATGAGCGGCCGGCCGTTCAGCGTCAGCTATCGCGGCGCGGGCGCGGACCGCGACACGGGCCCGAACTTTCCGAACGTCATCGGCGACACCGACGGCGACAGGACGCGTGAGCAGTGGTTCAACGCGGTGCCGATCGGATCGCCCGGCAGCGCCTTCGGCCGTCCGGCGGCAGGCACGTTCGGCGATCTCGGCCGCAACAGCCTGCGCGGCCCCGGCTTCTGGCAGGTGGACGCGTCGCTGTTCAAGAACTTTGCGCTGGGGAACGGACGCGTGCTGACGGCACGCTTCGAGGCCGTGAATCTCTTCAATCACATCAACGACGGCCTGCCGGACGCGGAGATCGGCGTGCCGGGCGACGTCAACCCGAACGCGGGCCGCATCACGAGCATGGAAGGCCAGCCGCGCGCGTTCCAGTTCGGGATCCGCTTCCAGTTCTGATCGCGTTTCCCTGCTCGCTGTGGGAGGTGCCGTTCGCCGTGGGAGGCGCGCCAGGCGCGGGCCTCCTGCGGTGACGCGGAGCACGAGTGGATGCTCCGCGCGCGCGGTCAACGATCGATGAAGCGCGATCGCCGCCACGCACCTGTCCTCACCACCTGCGAACGAGCTGGTTCGCGCTCACGGGATCGATCAACGGACACGGCCTGACCGGTGTGAACGACGCATTGGCGGAGCTCGCCGCCCGATGCGCCCGCGCGTCCTTCAGGAACGCCGCTACCTGCTCCCGGCTTTCGGACGCGCAGGTCGTGCTGTACTCGCCCTCGCACGGCTCGCAGTTGCCGCAGCACTCCCTGTACGTGCGGTACCGGCCGGTCAATTGCCCGCCGCTCTCGAAGTGACCGACGCACGGGCGGTACTGATAGCCCCATTGCTGCGTGCATTGCTCCGTCGGGTAATACACGGTGAAGGTGTCCTTGCACGGCGACGCGCCCACGCTGGCCGTCCCCGTGGGGGCGATCACCGCCATTCCCAATCCTCCGATCAGATACAGTCCTCCAATCAGACACAGGCGTGACACGGATTTCCACATAGCCGACTCCTCTCTCGTTGGTGCTTCAGGCAGGCGTGGCCTCGCTGAACGCGCGACACACCTCGGGCGGTCCGTCGCGTCGGGCCGACATGCTGACATGCGGTCCGGCTCCGGTGAGGAGTGTTCGAAGAAGCGAGGATGCGTCGACGGACGCGAGGACAGACGCGCCCCGATGAGGCGATCGCATCCCCGCGTCCGACGCGCACGTTCAGAGGCTTAGTCGGTGTGAACCGGCTCGACGCGCGAGCAGCGTCCGCCCGCGGCCGCCGCGGCGGCGCGCGCGTCGGCGGACGCCTGGCTGTCGAACGGACAGGTCGAGCTCTCCGAGTCCTCGCGCGGCTGGACCCCCTCATCGAGAGGAATGTTCGAAAACACGAGACCGGCTGGTACGCCGGCGCGTCGATCGAGACACGCGGCGTACCAGAGGACCTGCGTCCGGGGAGACGCAGCGGCGGGCATCAGGCAGCCATCAGCGTGAGCGCGTCACCGCACGACGTGCCACGCCGTCTGACGACCGGCCGCGTAGAGGACGCGCGTCCCGTCGAAGAGCGCCGTCTGTTCGAGTTTGATCTGTACCGCCTGTCCCTGCCACTCGGGCACCGCGACGCGCACGTTGCCTTCGATCGCGTACGCGGTGTTCGGGAAGAGCGTCCACGCGCCGGTCACCGGCACCGGCCCCTGCTGATCCCACATCCCCACCGACGGCCCGGCGGCGTGGCCGAAGAAGCCGACCGGATGCGTGTAGGTGCTGTGCTTGATGCCCGCGCGCTTCGCCGCCGCGTCCGTCCGCGCGAAGATGTCGTCGCCCGTGCGGCCGGTGACGAATTCGCCGGTCAGCAGGTCCTGCCAGCGATTGCCCTCCGCCAGCGCGCGCTTCAAGCCGTCAGGCGCGTCCGTCTCGCCGATCCGCAGCACGTAGCCCATTTCCTGCGTGTCCGTGTTCAGACGCAGATAGGTGATGCCGACGTCCGTGTGCAGGACGTCGCCACGCTCGATCACGCCGTTCGTGCCGCAGAATGGCTGCGCGTCCGGACACGGCTGCCCCGCCCGCTGACGGTTCACCGAGGGCATGAACCACGTATCCACTCCCAGGTCCGTGAACCGCTGCCTGATATACCACTCCACATCGCTCGTCGTCGTCGAGCCCGGCGTGATCACGCGCGACGAAAAGGCTTCGGAGACGACACCGCGCGCGATCGAGACGATGTGCGCGTAGAGATCGAGCTCCAGCGACGTCCGCGTTTCGAGCCAGCGGACGCAGAGACGATCCGCGCTCGTCAGACGACCGCGCAGCTCGGGCGACAACGCGGCCTGCAGCGAGTCGCGCAGACCGGCCGTCAACCCGTCGCCGAACGACCAGTCCTGACTGACGTTGATCCCGATTCGCTTCGGCTTCCGTTCCGCAATCACCTCGGCAAGCCGGCTCCACTGGCTCTCGGCGCTGCCGCCCTGCCAGACCGCCGAGTAGAAGCCGTCCATCGGATAGCGGCTCACCGTCAGGCGTTCCACGCCTTTCTCGGGACCGCGATCGAAGAACACCAGCATCGACAGACGCCGCGCGTGGAACACGGGCTCCGGCACCAGCGTGAGGTAGACGGGATCTTCGACGTATTCGCGATTGATCACGACCCACAGGTCGATGCCCGTTTCACGCATCAACTTCGGCAGCAGCGTGTCGAGGCGATCTTTGAGGATGCGGTTGACGACGTCGACGCGCTCGCGCTCCGGCAGGACGCGTTGATTGGCGGCGGGAATGACGCGTCCCTGCGCCGCCGGCGGCGGCGACGCGGCTTGTAGCGCGGCCTGGGGCGCGCGCGCCAGCGCCGGCGCGGCGCAGAGAGAGGACAGCGCGAGCGAGAAGACGAGCGGTCGGATGCGTGTGGACATAGGTGGCGTTTCCGTTTGGGTGAACCAGCCTCGCGTCAGCATGCGATCGGAATCAGCGTGCGATCGGAAACAGTTGCTTCAATTCGTCGAGCGGCGCCTGCCGGCCGTACTGACAGAGTTGGAACGCCTCGGCGTATTTCACGCGTCGGCCGCGCTCTTCGCCGTACAGCGCGATCAGCCGGTCGCGATATTGATCCGCCACGGCGGCGCTCCGCTTCTTCACCTGCTCCAGCAGGTAGGCCTGCCTCTCCTTCTCGCCCTGCGGCACGTTCGGCAGTGTGCGGCCCTGCCAGGAGTCTTTGTCGCCGAACTGCGATGGCATCGCCGAAATGCACGCCCACTTCTGCTCGGCCACATCGTCGATGGACACGACGAGCGTCGGATCGAAGGCGTAGGGCTGCTTGAAGCCGTCCGAGTAGTACATGTAGACGGGATTACGCTTCACGGGCGGCGTGTCCGGCGTGAAGAACGGCGCCGCGACGACGACGGCGGAGTCTTCCATGAGGACGCCGGTGTAGCGATGATCCGGGTGATAGTCGTACGGGCGATGGCCCATGACGATGTCGGCCTGCCAGTCTCGAATGAGGCGGGCGACGGTCTTGCGGTTTTCAAGGGACGGCATCAGCTCGCCGTCGTGGATATCCAGCACCTCGGTCTCGATGCCGAGCAGGCGCGCGCACTCCCGCACTTCCGCGTTGCGGCGCGTCGCCAGCGGCCCGCCGGCCATCGCGAAGTGGCCGACGTCCCCGTTGGTCATCGCGACGAACTTCACCTTGTGCCCCTGCGCCGCCCACAGCGCCGCCACCCCGCTCGCCTTCAGTTCCGCATCGTCTGGATGCGCGCCGAACGCGATGATGCGCAGCGGCGCCGGCGATGCGGATTGCGTCGACGCCAGCGCGCCGCCCAGAAGCACCAATGCCACGAAGAGCCCGACTGTCAGAGAGAACCGAATCATCACAGCCTCACACGATCGAGAAAAGCCAGGAACGTCCGCACGGACGCGCGCGGATCGGCGCACCTCCGGCGTGCGTCGTCAGCATAGTAGTCCAGATGACGTCCGTTCGTGGAGACCGGCCGCGATGATGTCAGCCCGTTCGCGGGCGGCATCGCGCCGTGTCGTGTTGCGCTGTGTTGTCTCGTCGTGTCGACGCGTGCGGTGGGATGGCAGTCGGGGAACGTCGTGGAACGTCGTCGAAGGATCGAAAGCGCTGGCAGGACCGGACCTGATCCGGCCGGTCCGCCAGCGTCGCGGTCAGGCTAGTTGGTTGGACCGTTCACTTTCGTGCGGACGTCGCGCGCCATCTTCAGATGCTCGCGCAGCGCCGGCAGCGTCTTCTCGGCCCACGACTTCAGTTCGGCGTCGGCCCCGCTCTTCGCTTGACGCTCGAACAGCGCGATCGTCTTCTCGTGCGCCCGTACCTGGTCGGCCATGAACACGCGATCGAACGCGACGCCCTTCAGCGACTCCCAGTTCGGCGGCGTCGGATGATGCAGCCCCTTCGACTCGTCCGGGATCGTGATGTTCTTGCTGCTCGCCAGCGCCTTCAGTTCGTCGTTGGCCTTCGTGTGGTCATCGACGATGCGCTGCGCGAACTGCTTGACGTCCTCGCTCGTCGAGCGTTCGAGCGCCGCCCGGCCAGCCGCGACTTCTTTCATGCCGCCGTGCGTGGCCTCCATCACGAAATGGCGATCGCCCTTGCTCTTGTCCTTGTCCTGCCCCTTCGGCGCGCGTGCGTGATCGTGCCCGCCGGGCGCTGGCGGCATCGTGGGCGCCGGCTGCGGCGCGGTCTGTCCCGGCGGAGGCATCTGCGCGAAGCCGGATGACGCGACGCCAAGACAGAAGGCGCTGACGCTGACACATAAGATGATGCTCGTCTTCTTCATCATGATCTCCTTTGCTTCACCCGCACGCGCTCGGCGATCGCGGCCCGGATCGACCGCCGGTGATGGAGCATCTGACTTCCGTGGTTGATCTGCGATGACGTGTCTCCACACCGAAGTCATGGGCCGATCTGGTCGATCCGGACGATCCGGTTGTAGCGATACCGTCCACAACCCGTCATGTCGTGGTACGACCGTCGCCTTGTCCCACAGAACCAGCCTGCGCCAATCGGCGTTCATGACCACTCGACGTTCTTGAACTAGCAACAGTCACGCCATTGCGCGCCCGCGCGGCACACCTGTCTGTCGGTGGACGCCGATCGGTTCTCGAACCACCGAAAAGCCGGCTCGTGCGATCCGTCCGTCAGCGCGGGTCCACATGGCACCGCATGGACGGTTCCGTCGAGTTCATCCGCCACACCTTGGAAATCGAACGTCCGCGCGCCTCGGCCGTAGCGCCGGACGGCCTCCACTAGACTGGTTCGCCACGTCACCCCACACCACACGATCACGACACACGACAGGAGGGGATCAGTCATGTCGAGACTCTGCGCGTTCCGAATCGCTCGCATCCGCGCCGGAGCCGCCAGCGCTATCGCCGTGCTCACACTCGCGAGCGCGTCCGTCAGCGCGGCGCAGGGCGCGCCGCCGCCCAGTCGCTTCGTCCCGCAGCTCGATCTGAAGTGCTACAAAGTCGAGAGCAGCGTTCCCAGCCTCGATCTGAAGCTGCGGCTTTCGCATCTGAACCCGGTGTTCCAGTCCGCCGGCCTTCCGTCGGACATCGTCGTCGTCCGCCGGCTCGAACAACTCTGCGTGCCCGTGGCCAAGGACAACCTGATTCCGGATCCCGAAGTCCTGCGGTTCATCCAGTTCGTGGACCTCGCCTGCTACGGCATCGAGACGAGCGGCACGCCGCCCAACCTTCAGGTACGGCTGTCACACCTCAATCCGCTGCTGCAGAAGCTCGGGGCCCCGGACGAGTTGGTGTTCATCACCACGCCGAAGCAGTTGTGTCTGCCGGTCGCGAAGAACAACGCGGAATTGCCGCCGGACGTCCTGCGGCTGGTGCAGTTACTTGATCTGCAGTGCTATGACTTCGCGACGCACGTCCAGCCGCTCAACATCCACCTGCGGCTGTCGCACCTCAATCGCGTGCTCGTCGGGCTCGGCATGCAGGACGAACGCGTCCGCGTGACGATCCCACAGCAGCTCTGCGTGCCCGTGGCGAAGAACGATCTGTTCCCGCCGCACGATCTGTTCAATCTAGTGAAGTACACGGACCTGAAGAAATACGCGATCGAAGCCGCGCCGCTGCCGGCGCCGGTAACGCTGGTGCTGCGGCATCTGAATCCGCTGCTGCAGAACCGCGTAGAGAAGGTCGCGCTGATCGCGCCAACGCATCTGATGCTGCCGGTCGCCAAGGACGGCAAGCTTCCCGAGCCCTAGGCAGGAACGGCTATCGACGCGTCAGGTCGAGGCCGCCGGCTGCGTCACCGCAAGCGGCCTCGACGCGCATTCCCGGCGAGCGATCGCATCGCCCCGCCTTTTCCACGCCAGATAGACTCCACGCCAGACTGACTCCGCACCGACGAGACCGCCGCTCGCGGTGCCTGGGCCGCGCGGGGATCTATCGCACCACCATGTTGGTGAACGGCCAGACGTAAGCTTGCAGCAGCACGAGCAGGCCCACGAGCGACGCCAGCACGACGCTGTGGATGAAGACGTAGCGGAGGATGTCGCCCTCATGTCCGTACCACCGCGTCGCGGTGCTGGCGACCACGATGCTCTGGGCGTCGATCATCTTGCCCATCACGCCGCCGGAGCTGTTCGCGGCGGCCATGAGCGTCGGGCTCAAGTCCAGTTGTTCCGCGGTGATCCGCTGAAGGCTGCCGAAGAGCACGTTGGACGAGGTGTCGGATCCCGTCAGCGCCACGCCCAGCCAACCGAGCATCGTCCCGAAGAATGGATACAAGACTCCCGTCAGCGCGAAGGCGAGACCGAGCGTGGCATCCATGCCGGAATAGCGGGTGACGTAGCCGAGGGACAGCATCGCGGCGATTGTCAGCAGCGAGAAGCGCACGAGCTTCAACGTCTTCCAGTACGTCTTGAGCAAGCCGATGGCCGAATAGCCCATCGTAAAGCCCGCGATGATCGACGCGATCAGAATCCCGGAGCCAGTGGCCGACAGCCAATTGAGGTTCCAGATGGCGGCCTCTGGCGTCGGCGCGCTCACCACCGGCGGGACGCGTCTGATGACATGGTGCAGTCCCGGCCACTCGAAGCGGATCGTCGTGGCGCCGTCGAGGGTCGCGCGCACGGCTGGGAGGCCCCAGAGAAACACGAGGACGCTCAGGATCAGCCACGGCAGCCATGCACGGAGCGTCTCGCCGTGCGAGTGCGTCTGCCCGGCAACGCCGTCCCCGCTGGCGATCGCGGGCGTTCCGTCGCGCCGCTCGGTGCGCGCGCGCGTGTCTTCCCAGATCTCCCGTGGCTTCCAGACGCGCAGCCACAGCACCAGCACGGCGATCGAGATGACGGCCGATATCACGTCGACGAGCCACGGACCGTGGAAATTGGAGATCAGGCACTGTGGAACGGCGAAGCCGACGCCGGCGACGAGGATGGCGGGCCAGACGGCGACCATCCCCTTCCAGCCCGCGAAGGCGGTAATCAGCCAGAATGGCACGATGATGGAGAACACCGGCAGTTGGCGTCCGACCATGGCGCTGAGGTCCAGCAGGTTCAACTGCGTGACGCCCTGAAGCGCGATGAGTGGCGTCCCGAGTGCGCCGTAGGCGACCGGTGCCGTGTTCGCGATGAGCGACAGCCCGGATGCGGCGAGCGGCGCGAAGCCCAGGCCGATCAGCATCGCGCCGGTGACGGCGACTGGCGTGCCAAAGCCCGACGCGCCCTCAAAGAACGCGCCAAAGGAGAACGCCACGAGCAGCAATTGCAGTCGTCGATCGCGCGTCACCGTGGTGATGCTGTCACGCATGACGACGAAGTACCCGCGATCGTTCGTCAACTGATAGAGGAAGATGACATTGAGGATGATCCAGCCAATCGGCAAGAGCCCGTAGGCCGCCCCGTAGAGCGCCGTGCTGACGACGATGGGTCCGGGCATCCCGAACACCACGACCGCGACGACGATCGCGGAAGCCAGTCCGAGGAGTGCCGCCACATGCGCCTTGACGTGGAGAAAGGCAAGCGCGCCCAGGAGGACGATGACCGGAATCGCCGCGCACAGCGTCGAGAGCGTTCGGTTATCGAGGGGGTCGTACGTTTGCGCCCAATTCATCGCGGGACTTGTAACACGCCGCCGCCCATCCGTCCACTCCGATCTCGCGCCTGCGCGGCTCCGCACGATTGAGGGGCCCCGGCGAAATCGGACCACATAGCAAGTGAGTCTGCGGCACAATCGGCCCGAGCGGGCCAGGAGGATGTGCCGTGAAGAAGAAGCGCTTTTCCGTCGAGCAGATCACCGCGGTCCTGCAGCAGGCCGAGCAGGGCGTGCCGGTGGCCGCCCTGTGCCGCAAGGTGGGCATCTCCGAGCAGAGCTTCTACCGCTGGAAGAAGGTCTACGGTGGGCTGCAGCCCAGTGAAGCGCGCGAGCTGAAGCAGCTGCGTGACGAGAATGCCAAGTTGAAGCGCCTGGTCGCCGACCTGTCGCTCGACAAGGTCATGCTCCAGGACATCGTTCAAAAAAAGTTCTGACGCCCGTCAAGCAGCAGGCCGGGATGACGGACGTGATGGGCCACGACGGCGTCAGCCAGCGGCGGGCGTGCAGGGTCGTCCGAGCCACCCGATCGCTGGTCTACGACCGCAGCCGAAAGGCCCCGCTCACTGCCCTGCGGCAGCGGATGCGGGAGCTGGCGCAGCCCCGCGTGCGCTTCGGCTATCGCCGGCTGCGCGTGCTGTTGCAGCGCGAAGGGTGGGACGTGGGCAAGGAGCGGTTCTACCGCGTCTACACCGAAGAAGGGCTGGCGTTACGGCGCAAGCGGCCCTGGCGACACGCGACGGCCGTACACCGCGAGCAACGGCGGCCGGCCACCGAGCGCAACGACATCTGGAGCATGGACTTCGTCGCCGATGAACTCGCCGGCGGCCAGAAGTTCCGGACACTGACCGTGCTCGATCTGTTCACGCGTCAAGGCCTCGACATCGCCGTCGGCCGCGGGCTGACGGGTCAGGACGTGGTCGCGACACTCGAGCGCCTACGCTTCGACCGCGGGGTGCCACAGCGCATCTATTGCGACAACGGGCTACCTCAGAAGTCAAGGGGACAGAGCTTCCCTGATCTGACGCGCGCGTCAGCAACGCAACACGATGCGAATCGCCAAGCGGTTCCACCATCGCGGAATCACACGCTGACCATAGTTACACTGGGTCAGGTCGACGAGCCTGCCCTGACAGGGCTTAACAGAGCGTCGTACTCCAGGTGGAAGGTCCGAGCATGATCTACGAGGTCGCATGCGCCTCGACGGCTCCTGGCGAAGGGATCCTCCCG
>Ga0187894_10000259_pt1 | contig 71684 bp, 63 predicted proteins | sample GBC1701081metaG_FD_136650 | JGI IMG/M metagenome (GOLD analysis project Ga0187894, IMG submission 136650) | White microbial mat communities from a lava cave in the Kipuka Kanohina Cave System on the Island of Hawaii, USA - GBC170108-1 metaG ... | reverse complement strand
GCCTAGTCTAAACGAGACCTCAAAGGTCTCGAATACTTTGGTCTCCGTGAATGCGTTCGCTTCTTCACCTATGAGATTGGCACCGGTCAAGAACGCTGCACAGAAGATTACAATTGGCCTTGTCGTGGTCATGGCTCAATGGGTCCGCCACCACCACCGCTGCTGCATAGTGGAGGTGAGGTGAATTTGAAGTTTCCTATCCAAGTAGGCAGGTCGAAGATCGGAATACTGCTTGGATTGACCGAGTGAGACTCGCTGGCCAACTGCCAATAGCCGCCACCGCCAAGATTATTTGCCGATCCGTTCCAACCCCAGATGACTTTTCGAATAGCCACCGGATACGAACCCGAGTTGGAAGAGCGGAACATGAGATAAGTAACAAAGCGATGCTCTGCATGATAATTGTAGAAGTTGTTCGGCAAGGCAACGGAGGGGTTGTCGGTCATGAGGCCGTAGATCGGACTAGTCTCTCCATCTACACGTGTAATCTCATCCAATTGTTCTACAGATTGCCAGTTTGACATGCAAAGGCCTCCCATAAGGGCTTTGGTCACAGTTTGGATAAGAAAAATGTCTCCCGATCCTGCCGCCCCATCCTGACTGTAGTTGAAAGTAATACCCGGTGACTGCCAGCCTATCCTCCAATTAAACCCGGCATCAGTGAATACATAGACTCCTTGAGTCGATGTCGTGAAGGACGACCCGGGCGCTGAGACTGTTACCTTGGTCTTCACGATATGCTGCTGATTGTTCACGCTAACAGTAGCCACGATCTCCTCATCAGTTCTGGGGCTAACAAAGAACCCGTCGAACGTCGCCGACCCGAGATCAAGTGCCGTTGTTGCTCCAGAGCTAATAGTATATGTATAGGATTTGTAGGCATTGTAAGGTTGCGACCACTGCACGCCTGCTATCGTCATGTTTTGCGCGTTTGGCCCGGGCTCCACAGTAAACTGCACCGGCTCGCCGATCACCAAGTTCGTGGTTTGGTTGGTCACGTCAGCACCTCCTTTTTTGATAACCAGATCGACCACGGTGGCACCACTGCAGGTTTCCGTCGCGCTCGCCCCAGTCGGGACAGGGTCGGTGGCCGAGTGGGTGAAGAAGAGGTTGATGGTGCCGCCGTTGCCCTGCTGGGTGAAGCTCTGCGTGGAGCCGTCGCTGAAGTTGACCGTGACGTTGTAGGAGCAGTTGCCGTTCGTGTTGGGCACCTGCACCAGCGATTCGCCCCAGATTTCCACCCAGACGTAGTAGCAGTAATAGTAGTAAAGGTAGTCCCACCACCACCCGCTCGGCGTCCAGTCCCAATCGTAGCCGGAATACCAGCCGGCCCCGTAATACCACGAGGGGCCCCACCACCAGTCGTAGTCGTCGTGGTAATCCCAGCCGTAGCAGTCCCACTCCCAGTAGGACCACGAATCGGCCACCACGGTGGTGTAGGCGGGCACGGACGTTTGCGCGTTCATCGTCGCGGGGGAGCCGCAGAATAGCGCGGCGCAGAGCAGAAGCAAGAGGGCGAAGGGCGTTCCTTTGAAAGTCTTCATGGCAGACGAGGGTCGGCGGTTTATCGGCCCTCGGGCTTCACGCCCTTGGTCGGCTTGTCGGGGAACTTCTCCCCGCTGGCGTAAACGTGGGGATGCCCCTCCCGGTGCGCCTGCGCGAGATCGACCTTGCCGTTCACGCTCCTGACATAGGCCGGATTCCTCTCCGGCGGCGCTTTGGCCACCCTCAGATCGAGGAGCACGGCCGCATCGCCCGCCCGCCCGGCGCGCACGCTGATGGCCGGCACGGCTTCGGTGGCAAGCAAGGGCAGGTTCTCCCGCACGACGATATCGCGGTAATAGAGCGCCCAGGTGTCGTTCTTGTGATCGATCCTGGCGCACAGCTTGGGCGCGCCGGTGAACGAGCCCTGCGGGCCGAGCATGAAGTAGATGCCGGTGCCCTTCCAATCGGGCTGGCCGCCCGCCGAGACATCCATCGTCACCAGTTCAGCCATGCCGCGACCCGTGCGTTCGTCTCGCTTCGCTTTGAACCCGACGATGGCGCCGTCGAGGTTGAGCAGCGTGCCCTCTTCCGGCTCGGCGTGAGCCGTGGCATCGAGGGCAAAATGCACGCAGGTGACCTCCTGCCGCACTTTGGCGGGCAGTTCGCCGTGGTAGGTGACGTCGTCCAGAAACATGCTCGGCGCCTTCCCTCCCTCTTTGGTCGGTTTATCCTTCTTCTCCGGTTTTTTCGCGGGCGCCGCCGGTCGTGGCACGACCGCGTTCAGCTCGGTGGCGAGCCCGAGGTCGCGCCCGTCCGGCCCGCGCTTTTTCCAGACGATCTCGGCGCGTCCGGGAGCGTTTTCCGACGGCGAAGGCTGGGCCGGGGCAATTGCGACACCCGACAAAAAAGCGGCCAGCCAAAGCACGGGCCGGCCGGCCGCGAAGGGAGCACAATCATTGGTCGCGTTCATGGCGATTTTGCTGCCAAGGGAGGCGGAGAGGAATGGGAACAGGGCCGACAATGCCATCGGCATCGCCGCCAACAATGCTCCGACCAAGGGATTTCCCGTAGAGCGGCGCCTAGTCCGCCCTTGAATCCGAGGTCGTTCTTGCCCTATGTCACAGACGCTTTCCGCGTTCGACCATGCCGGTTGCTCTCAGGCCGTTTTCACGACGCCCGCCATCCGCCAGCGGACTTCTGCTCGCTGTATCGCGGTGGCTTCTCACGCTCGCGCTCGCCTCCCCGGCTGGCGCAGAGACTGAGCCGCTCACCGCCGCTGAGACCTGCCGCATGGTGGATGCCGACGCCTACGCCTACCGCAAGCACCCGGCCTACACCGCGATCGCCCACCAAACCCAAGGACGGGCAATGACGACGGCCACTGAATACGCCCGCAACGATGCGGCAGGAAGACGCCTCGTCCGGGTGGAACGGAAGATCGGCGACGACACGACGGTTTACCTCAGCAACTCCCGCGGAAACTGGATCGTGAAGGGCAGGCGCGCGGCGCGCGTCACGGCCGTTCCGGAACTCTGGCGGACGTTTCCACTGCGCTTTCCCACCGCCCGTCTTGCTGAAACGATCGAGCCGGTCTTTGCCAGGGAGCCCGGCGCGGAATACTTCGCGATGCGCGTCGTCAGAGTCGGCGTTGGGTTCGCTCTGGACCCGACGGCGCCGCTCCACGGGGGCGCAGACCCGCCGAGCGCGAAACCGGACCAAACGCAGCCTCGCCGCTACGAGTATCTCATCGACGAGAAGACCCGCACGCTGGTTGGCTGGCGAGCGCTCGCCGCCGACGGCGCCACTCTGAAGGAAACCGGCTACCAAGAGTTCATCGTGGGAGATGTGCCGGAATCTCTTTTTGAACTGCCTCCGGACGTGACCATCATCGCGCCCGAATCCGCCGAGGAGATGCGGCGGTTCATCGGCGCCAATTGAGTCGATTCCCGTGCGCCGCGCTTTCCTGCCGCTCGCCCTGCTCTGGGGGCTCAATCTGCCCCTTATGGGCGAGTTGCGATTCGGGCGCAGCGACGCCGCGCTCCTGGCCAACGCCGGCGATGCCTCAGCGACCGTCAGCTACCCGTTCGAGAACATCGGACCCACGCCGGTTTCGATCCTGCGCACCGAGGCCTCCTGCGACTGCACGACCGCGACGCTGAACAAGACGACTTACGCCCCCGGCGAATCCGGCGAGATCTCCGTCACGTTCCGCTTCGGCGATCGGGAGGGCCGGCAGTCCAAGCTGATCACCGTTCATACGGACGCGCCCGGCAAGTCCAGCCATCGCCTGCGGCTGGACGTCGATATTCCCGCCGTCGCAACGGTGCTCCCGCGCCTCTTGTTCTGGCGCGGCCCCGGACCGTATGAAGCAAAGCAGGTTACCATCACCAGTCAGCGAACGGGCGAACCGCCCAAGCTGGTCCGCGCGGACGAACCGAGCGGCAGTTTTCAGATTGAAGCCCGCCCTCTTGGCGAAAACCAGGGATTCTCGCTGTCCGTGACTCCCCTCCGGACGGATCAGGAACTCCGCAGCGAGCTGCTCGTTGCTCTCGAAACATCCACGGGGCAGCCGGTGAGCTACAAGGGCGAGGAGACGACCTACGACCCGGCGCCCAACACCTCGAAACATCCACGGGGCAGCCGGTGAGCTACAAGGTCTACCTGCGCTGTATCCCGTCCGCACCAAGCCGGATGCCCTGACTGAGCCATAGGCGACTCTATCTTGAGCTCGCCTTTCCACCCGTCATCCGCGTCATGGGCGCAGCCGCGCGGCCCGGATGATGCAGACGCAGTCCTCGCCGTCCTCGGTGTGGAGCCAGTGCAGGTCGAGTTCCGGAAACGCCCGGTCCATCGCCGCGCGCAACCCGCCGACCTCCAGCACCACGATGCCGTGCGGTTGCAGCCGGTCGCGCGCCTGCCGCAGGATCTTGCGGATGACATCCAGCCCGTCGCGCCCGCCGTCGAGCGCCATCGCCGGCTCGGCCTTGAACTCGGCGGCCAGCCCGCGCAGCTCGCGCGTCGGCACGTAGGGCGGGTTCGAGAGGATGAGGTCGTAGCGCGCCGGCGGGACGGCGTCGAAGACGTCCGAGTGCCGGAGCTTGATCCGTCCGTTGAGCCGGTGCTGCGCGATATTGAACCGCGCGACCGCCGCCGCGTCGGGCGACAGCTCGATCGCATCCACCTTCGCCCGGGGAAAATGCTTCGCCAACAATACGGCCAGACAGCCCGACCCAGTGCAGACATCCACCACGCGCCTGACGGGTTGCCTTGGTTGTAGGGCGGGGTCGCTGACCCCGCCTTTGTTTCGCATGCCCCGTGGCGGGGTCAGCGATCCCGTCCTGCATTCGACCAAGCCGGCAATCTGGGGCAGCAGCTCGACGAAATACGAGCGCGGGATGATGACGCGCTCGTCCACGAAGAACTTCAGCCCGCCCAGCCAGGCCTCGCGTGTCAGGTAGGCCGCGGGCACGCGGTCCTCGAGCCGGCGGCGGAAGATCTCCTTCACCCGCGCCTCCTCGTCCGCCGTGAGCTTGCGGCGGAGCACCGCGGGCTTGCTGTCGAGCGGGAGCCCGAGGGTGTGCAGCAGCAGGTAGAGCGCCTCGTCGTGCGCGCTCACCGCCACCTGCCCGAGCGCGGCTTTGTGCCGCAGGTATTGTTTTTCCGCCCATTCCAGCCAACCGGCGAGCGCGCGGGTTCGTGTGTCGGACTGTCTTTGCCTTGTCATTTTGATCCCGCCGCGGCGGGAGAAGAATCCATCATGATGGCACGCGGCCGCGGTTTCGGCTGCGCGACTGGACTCTTCGCTTCGCTCAGAGTGACGGGTTGCGTTGCCGGGGCAATGTTCCGTTCACTCCTTCTTCACCTCGGCCGCAACGTGCACGTGGTCGAAGATGTGCTCGGGGCAATAGCACTCGTCGTTCGCGCATTTCGAGCAGTAGCGGAAGTCCATCCGCGGGTGTGAGAGATCGGTCTTGCCGCAGACCTTGCAGGTGTGGCGCGCCTCGGGATCCTTGGCCTCGGCGGCGAACTTGCGCGCCTGCCAGCCCATGCGGCGCTTGCCTCCGGTGGCCAGCGCCCAGAGATCGCGGCCGAAGAACAGGAAGAAATTCCCGGTGGCCGCCAGCACGGCGAGCTTCACCGACCAGCCGCCCACCGCGAAGGAGAACGCGTAGCCGATCCACGTCAGCAGGGCCAGCCACTTGATCTTCACCGGCAGGATGAAGAAGATGTAGAGCTCGAAATCGGGGTTGAGGAAGGCAAAGGCCAGGAAAACCGTCCCGGCGAGGAACGCATTGCTGGCCGGGGATCCCGGGGTGAGAAACGACACCGCCACGGTCAGGAGCCAGCCGGTGAAGATGAAAAGATTGTAGCGGAACGTGCCCCAGTAGGACTCGAGCGCGCCGCCCATCAGCACGAACATATACCAGCCGAATGCGAGGAACACCGCGCCCGCCATGCTCAGCGGCCCGCTGACCGGCGGCACGAGCAGGAAGGTGAACAGCCGCCAGATCTGCCCCTCCAGCACCCAGCCCGGGACCAGCAGCAGGATGCGGACATCAAACTGCGCCAGCAACATCGCCGCCAGCACCATCACCTGCCCGGCCACGAGCCAGAGGGAGAGATTCTGGACGGCAAAGCGGCCGAAGAGGCGTTCGAGGCGGTTGAGCAGCGGCATGATTGTCGGTGTCATTGCGAGCGGGGCCGCGCAAGCGGCTTCGCGAAGCAATCCATTCCCTCGACCATGCCCGGGACACTGAGCCTGTCGAAGTGCTGGATCGCCATCCCGCCTTGGCGGGACCATGGCGGCCTGGCGCGATGACATTTCAAAGCGTCATTTCTCGCCCTTCACCGCCAGTTGGTCGAGCAAAGTTTGCTTCTGCTTCTCCAGCCGCACGTCCGTCACGCCCGAGAGCACCACGCGCGCGTGGTCGGGCCGGCCCGACTTGACGAGCACGTTGGCGGCCTGCAGCCGGATGGTCTCCTTCTCGAGTCCCGGCGCGGCGCGCTCCTCCAGCGCGGCCCACGCCTTCGCGGCCTCGTCCCAGCGCGGCGTCTCGAGGTCGTAATACGCCTCGGCGGCGCGGTAGGCGTAAGCGATGTTGTCCGGCGCCAGCTCCGCGGCGCGCCGGAACGCCTCCAGCAGGTTCTTGTCGATCGCCGCGCGGGTGAACGCGCCCGTCTTGACGAACTCGTCGCGCCCCTCGGTCAGCAGCAGCCCGAGGTTGAGATGATAGACCGGCTCCTTCGGGGCCAGCTCGATGGCCGCCAGCGCCCACGGCAGCGCCTCGGGCAGTTTGCCGTCCTCGGCCAGGTGCTTGGCGATCTGGCTCTTCACGCGCGGGAGGTTCCCGTCGAGCTTGTTCGCCTTGAACAGCATTGCCACCGCCTCGCGCGTCATGCCCACGCGCCCGAGCAGGTCGGCGTAGGAGACATGGGCCAGCGTGAAGTCGGGGCTCTTCTGGATGAGCACGTCGTAGCTGTCCGTCAGCGACTTGATCTCGGCGCGCAGCCGCGCCTCGTCGAGATGCTCGCCCTCCTGCTGGGCCCGGGCGAAGACGTTTTTCTGCCGCTCGAGGATGTCGAGCAGCGTGCGCTCGGCCAGCGTGTCGGCCCGGAGCGGCGCGAACGCCAGCATCATGCCGCACAGGAGGGAGGAGAGGAGGCGGGGTTTCACAGGGCGGTGGGACACGTTTGCGGAAGAATCGTTCAACCCGCCATCGCCATGCCCGAGAGCATGGTGATGGCGCCCGTCGGGCCGACTTTGTCGGGGTTGAACCGCGACGAAAGTCGCCTTTTCGCGCTCTGCGAGCGCGAAAAGCGGGGTTACGGGTTCAACCCGGCCGCTTTCCCGCTGGCAAGCGCGGGGTTTTCGCTAACTTGGCGGCATGATCCCGCCCGCCCCGCCTCCGCCGACCATCAAGGGACGCGGGCCGGTCATCCATCCGCCCAACCGCTTCGAGCAGATCCGCATCGAACCGGATCCCGATTACGTGGAGCTTGACGAGCACGGCGTGCCGGTGGAGCGGCCGCACCCGCGCACGCAGTTCTTCCACGACGCCACCCAGAGCATTCTCACCCACTACGACAGCCCGGATGTCGGGCCCGGCTGGGGGCTGAACCCCTACCGCGGCTGCGAACACGGCTGCGCCTACTGTTACGCCCGCTCGTTCCACGACTACCTCGGCTGGGACAGCGGTCTGGACTTCGAGACAAAGATCCTCGTCAAGCTCCGCGCGCCCGAGCTGCTGCGCGCGGAACTCTCGTCGTCCAAATGGAAACCCGCGCCCATCGGGTTCAGCGGCATCACCGACGTCTACCAGCCGGCCGAGCGGCATTTCCGGCTGACCCGCGCCTGCCTGGAGGTGCTGCTGGAGTTCCGCCAGCCCGCTGGCATCATCACCAAGAACTTCCTCGTCACCCGCGACCTCGACCTGCTGGCGCAGCTCGCGCGGTTCGAGTGCATCGGGGTTTTCGTCAGTGTGACGACACTCGACGCGGACCTCGCCTCGACGCTGGAGCCGCGGGCCGCGCGGCCCGAGCACCGGCTGCGCGCCATCCGGATGCTGGCCGATGCCGGCGTGCCGGTGGGCGTGAACGTCGCGCCCGTCATCCCCGGGCTGACCGACCACGAATTGCCCTCCATCCTCGACGCCGCGGCCACGGCCGGGGCGAAGCGCGCGGGCTACATCATCCTGCGGCTGCCTTGGGCGGTGAAGGACGTGTTCTCACAGTGGCTCGACACCCATGCGCCGTCGAAGAAGGACCGCGTGCTCTCGCGCATCCGCGACCTGCGCGGCGGCAAGCTCTACGATGCCGACTTCGCCACGCGCATGAAGGGCACGGGCATCTTCGCCAAGCAGACCGCCCGGATGTTCGAGGTGAACGCGCGCCGGCTCGGGCTGAACCGGTTTTCGTTCCAGACCAGCACCGCCCACTTCCGCCGTCCGAGCGGCGTGCAGATGGAGCTACTGTGAACTTTCCTGCGGGTCGTCGGAAAGAATTCTAAAGACCACAGGCACACGCAACCGGCATTTGACCGGCCGACCATCCTTGCGCGCGGGCTGAAACAGCCAGTGGCTTACCGCCTCTTCCGCAAATTGCGCCAGACGTTCGTTCTGCATAGTGCGGGCTTTCGCTGATTCCACCGTTCCGCTTTCGGCCACCACGAAATCCACTTCTACCACAATTTCCTTCTCTGCGTCGATCCTGTCGAGCAACGGAAAGATCGGATGCAGTTGCGCCAATATTCTTGGAAGCGCATCGCGACCGCCTTCGGGTTGGCCAAGTCGCTGCCAAGTGCGCACACCCTCGATTTGAGCTTCCAGTTCCGCCGCAGTTCCGGTGTCACCATGGCTCTTGCGAAATTGTTCCAGCCATTGTGCGGCCTGCCCAAGATCCCGTTCCACCCCCCGGCCAAAGGCGCGGCACTCGATCATCTTCACCATGGCGGACGCCTCGCCCTTGTTGGCGGCCTCCTCCCATAGTTTGACTGCTTGCCCTCGATCTGAATTCACCCCGATGCCTTGCCAATAATAAGCCGCCAACTCGGACAATCGTTGCGGGTCGCGTTCCGCCGCGCTTCGCCGGATCCATTTGAAAGCCTGAGGCAAATCGCGGGGAACCTGTTTTCCATACGTAAGAATGGCACCCAGCCATGCCGACAGCTCTACAGGCGCTTCATCTCCCAGTGCCTCCGCCCACTGCATGGCTTCTTTGGGGTCTCGGCTCGGAAAATCGTTCTGCATTAAGAAAGCCACTAGTCGCACTCGCGCCCACCGGCTCTTTTTGCTCGCTGCCTTCCGGTAGAGTTCCAGTGCCTTCAGTGGATCTGCTGCCACCCCCTCGCCGCGCTCATAGCACCAGCCCAGCATTTCCTGTCCGTAGACGTTATCCTTTTCCGCGCTAATGCGTAGAAACTCCACCGCCCGATCGATATCCTTCGTCACAACCTGCCCCTGGTAATAATAGTTTCCAGCTTCGAACGCTGCACGGCCCGATCCCCCCGTGGCCGCTCGCTCGTAATACTCAAGCGCTTTGAGCTCGTCTTTTGCCACACCCTCTCCGTGAGCATGGAGATGCCCCATCTCACGCTGTGCGTTAGCGTCACCTCTCTCCGCGGCCAATGCATACCATCTGACGGCCTCCTTTAGATCCTTTGTTTGCCGGTGGCCGGTCCGGTAATGCTCCGCCAGTGTGTATTGCGCCGCGGCCTGGCCGTTTTCGGCGTGTTCTCGAATCTTATCCTCCGGCCCGGAAATCCAGCCGGTCGCCGGATCGGGGTGCTCCAAACCTCGCTGTTCGCGCTGTCGTCGCTCTTCTCCAAACTGGCGTTCCATTTCCTGCTGCCATTGCTCCCTTTCCTTTTCGAGGACCGACCGCTCGTAGATCGAGTAGGCCTTGAGTCCGATGAAGAGCAGCAGCGGGAGCCAAACCAGCGCCAGGCGGCCGGCCAATTTGAATCGCTGGCCGATACGAAAAAGCGGATTCTCTCTCCACCGTTGGATAAACTTCTGCTGCTCGTGCGCCTCGCGACGCGCTTCGGTATCCGTGGTTTGGGCTTCGATTCTCGCCCAAGTCTCCAGCGCCGCCGGGTAATCTCGCTTGCGGAAGTAATGACCGGCTAGACTTGCCCCCACCGGCGTGTTGCCCGGAGCTCGCTGCAGCACTCGCACCGCCGCCTCCACTCCCCGGCTATCATCTGTCGCAAGCAGAAGGATTGCGGTTTGCTCCTCTGCCCCGTGGTCATCAGGCGCCATTTCCAACCAGCGCTGGCTCGCCGGGAGAATCTTGGCCGGAGGCTCACCCAGATCCATCAGCACCTCAACTTCGGTGCGATGACAGTCGGGGTTGAGTGGCTCAGCAACCCTCCATTCGGCCAGTGCCCGCCTGGCTTGTTTGAGGTCGAGCCGCGCCCAATGGTGCCAGACAACATCCATTCGGTCAGGCTTCCCCTCCGAATAGCTTTTCCGGGCAAGCTGGATTTGCCTCGCCATGTCACTGCCCCCCCAGCCGGCCAGCCGCCGGCTTTTCTCATCGATGTCCGCTTCCGGTGGCGCCGCACTGACAATCGCCGCCAAAGCGTCACAATGCCTTTCCATGCCCTGCCAGAACAGACGGGTCCGGCCTGATTGCATTTTGAATGGCGGACCAACCCGAAATAGAATCTGCGTCGTCCAAAACCTCTTTATTGGATCCATTTCACTGCGAATCCGCGCCACATCCGCCCAGTGGTATTTATATTTTTTGCCGGGCCAGACTTTCACCCCGATGGCGTCCACGCTATAGCCGGAGTAGAAGACGCTGACCGCGTTTGATCTCATAAGACACCGGCGTTCTATTTTCCCGGCAGCCGTTGGCAATAACCCAGTGTCGGCTGGCCTTTTGGGTAATGTTACTACCGGATCGGAACGGCTGCCCGCAGCGCCCGGCTCCACGCGCACGCGATGATCCACGCCAGCAGCATGGTCGTGACGGTGTGGCTGAGGTAGTGCGCGCCCTTGAGCATCTGGTAGCCGCCCATCCACCAACCGACGGCGAGCCCGAGCAGGATGGTGCTCCGCCGCCAGCGCGCCGAGGTCCGGAGCCACGCCAGCCCCATCAGGGCGAAGCCGCCGCTGGCGTGCCCGGCGGGAAAGCCGCGGCCCCGGCGCGCGGGCCGGTCGCCGGAGGGATAGTGCTCGAAAACCTTCACATAGGGCGCGTCGCCGCCGTAGCGGCGCACCTCCGAGGGACAGAAGACGTTGGTCGTCGCCTTGCCCCACCCGGCGAGCGCGGGGACGGCTGCAAGGGTCAGGAATGCGATCCACAGTCCGCGCCGGTCGAAACGAAACCGCTCGCGCCAGCGCGCCGGACCGAGCGCGAGAACGAGCACCGCGACGCCAAGGGCGATGATGGCGATCTTCGGCCCGTTGTAGAAAAGCAACCGGCCGACGGGCTCGTTGCCGTCCACGATCCAGCGCTGCGCGCCGAAGTCGTAGAACCGGTCCTGCACCGCGAGATCGAGCCCGGTCAGCTCGAACACCGCCAGCGCCGCGCCGAGCAGCAGCACGGCAAGCCGGGGCGTCAGACGGAATTCGCCCGGTTGCCGGTCTCTCACTTTTTCGTCCGCCCGCGCCACCAGCGCTTGAAATCGAAGTTCACCCGCACCTTGCCGCTGGCGCCGAAGTCGGTGCCGTCGGGTCCGTTCGTCGCCCGCAGGCCCAGGCCCACGACCCAGCGCCCGCCGAACCGCGCGGTGTATCCGACCGGCACTTCCCAGAGCACCGCGGGCCGGAGCGTGAACACGTCCTCCGGGTGCCCGCCGAACGAGCGCGTGGTCGCATAGGTCGCCTCCAGCGTGTAGTTCAACGGACCGCGCCGCCACACGGTGCCGCCGGTCAGGCTGATCGAGTCGTCGCCCAGCTGGTTCTTGCTCAGCTTGCCGGGGATCGACGAACGGTCCACCAGGTCCGCACCCATGCCCCAGAAGACGCGGATGTCCGGCGAGTCGCGCCACTGGCGGGCGGCGGTGAAGAACGGCGCAAAGTGCTCGAGCCCGTCCGTGATCTCCCGCGGCGGGCTGCCGACCGGCGACGTGAAATCGGTGCCGACGGCGACATCCCAGCCTTCGACCAGCCGCCCGCCGATGTGGTATTTCGTGCCGAGGTGGATCTGCGAAAACCCGAACTTCTCCCCCAGCGGCACGCCGCCGAGGCCATGCGAAAAATAGGTTTCCGCCTCGCCCGTGACCTCCCAGTTTTGGCTGAGGCCGTAGCGCAGGCCGAGCGGGATGCGCAGGAAGTCGCGCTGGGAAAGATCACCGAGATGCGGATGAAACAGGAGCCGCAAGCCATGCTTCTGCTCGGTGCCCGGCAGGCTCGAGTTGAAGATGCCGCGGATGCGCAGGTCGTCGTCGGGCAGCGAGTCCGACTGGGCGGGAAGTTGGACCGCGACCAGAAGCAGCGCGGTGCCGAACGCGGGGGGGAGAAGGGGTTTCATCCGGGACGTCAGGGATTGGCGGCCAGCGCCACCGAGACCGGGGCCTCTTGCCGCCGTCCGATCCCGGCGTAGTGGCGGAATTCCCCTGGTGTCAGCGCGCGGTAGAGCCCGTGCTGGTAGAGATGGCTCGCCGTCTGGTAATAGGCGATGGCCTCGCGCGCGGCGGCCTCGTCGTGCGGCGCCGGCCGCAGGTCGCCCGAGCCCAGCTTCACCCCGTAAGTCCGCTCGACCTGCTGCGGAGCCAGCACGACAAGCGTCTCAGCCTCCAGGTGGCCGAGCTTCTGGTAGTTGCCGATCAGCGCGTGCATGGCCGGCGCCGGCGTGCGCCGCACGTCGTGGCCGAAGAAGCGCGACGGGTAGCTCCAGTTGAGCAGCCCGAGCAGGGTTGGAGCGTAGTCCATCTGGCTGGTGAGGGCCCGGACATGCCCGGGCTCAACCTGGCCGCCGGGAGCGTAGACCATGAGCGGGATGTGGTAGTTCTGCATCGGCAGCTCCGTCTTCCCTGCGCTGGAGGCGCAGTGATCGGCGACGATGACGAACACGGTGTCCTTGAACCACGGTTTCGACGCCGCGTCGTCGAGGAACCTGCCGATGGCGTAGTCGGTGTATTTCACCGCGCCGGCCCGGCCCGAGGTTTTGGACGGCAGGTCGATCCGCCCGTCGGGGAAGGTGTAGGGCCGGTGGTTCGACGTGGTCATCACGAAGAAATGGAACGGGCGGCCGGATGCGTGCTGCGCGTCGGCTTCGCGCATGGTCCAGCGGTAGAGGTCCTCGTCGCAGGCGCCCCAGGCATTGGCAAAGGTGATGTCATCGCGGCTCGCGCTGTTGCGGTCCACCACGCGGTAGCCGTTGCGGCCGAAGAAATGGTTCATGTTGTCGAAGTAGCCGAAGCCACCGTAGAGGAACGCCGTGTCGTAGCCCTTGGCGCGGAAGACCGAGCCGAGCGTGAACATGTCCTCGTTGTTCGGCCGCTTGACGATGGAGCGGCCGGGGGTCGGCGGCAGCGAGAGCGTGAGCGCCTCCATGCCCCGGTCGGTGCGCGTGCCCGTGGCGTAGAAATTGTCGAACACCAGGCTTTTCTGCGCGATCTCCGCCAGCCGCGGGGTCAGGCCGGAGGCGCGGTTGAAGGTGGACAGGAAATCCGCGCTCAGGCTCTCGACCGTGATCTGGATGACGTTCGCGCGCAGCTCGGGCCCGGGGTTGTCCACGTAGCGCAGCGTGTCGCGCTCCTCGGGCGCGAGCAGGCGCGAGCCGTCCTGCTGCAACTCGGTGCGCAGCGCCGCAAAGGCGCTGTCCACCGGCAGGGTCCGGTAGAACTGCTGGTAATCGAGCACATTGTTGCGGAAGGCGGCGAAGAGCGACCACAGGCCGTTTTTGGCCAGCTCCCGGTTGTAGTTGTTCCCAAAGGCGGGCAGCAGCCCTTCCCTCAGCCCCGCGCCGAGCGTGAGCGCGCCGGCGAACCACAGCGCGCCGTTCCGCCAGCGCCTGCGGGCCGGCTCGGCCGCGCGCCGCAGCCAGTGAGCCGGCGCGCCCGTGACGATCACCATCCCGCCCAGCAGCAGCGTCAGCACAAGCACCGTGCCGAATATGGCCGTGAGGTTGTAGGACTCGCGGATGTTGCCCAGCACCTCGGTCGTGTAGACGAGGTAGTCCACCGCGATGAAGTTTAGCCGCACGCCGAACTCCTCCCAGAACGACAGTTCGGCCACCGCGCCGAACAGCAGCGCGTAGAGCAGCGCGAATCCCGCGAGGTGCGCGGCGGCGCGCGCCCAGCGCCGGGACAGGAAATTCTCCGGCAGCACCGTCAGGAGGGCGATGAGCGGAAGGCTGCAGAAGGCCGCCGCGCCGAGGTCGAAGAGCAGCCCCCAGCCGAACGCGGCAGCCAGCGAAGGGTTCCACGACACCTCGCCCGAGGCCCGCGCCAGCAGAATCAGCCGCGTCAGCAGCGAAACGACAGCGAAGACAGCCGCGAAGAGGAGCACGCCGCCGTGGCGGCGGCCGAGCCAGTAGAACCGGGTCCGGCGGCCGGCCGGAGCGCCATTTGCAGAGAGGGACTGTGCCATGCCCCATCCTGCCACGGGCAGATGAACCGGCAGTGAACCCGGAATTAATTCCCGTTCATCCGGCCGCCGGGGCCGGCAGCTCGACGACCGCCCGCAGCCCGGCGCGGTCCGTGCGGTTGGCGATCGTCACCTCGCCCTGGTGCAAGTGCGCGATTCCCCGGCAGATGGCCAGCCCGAGGCCGTGCCCGGCCGTCGCCCCTTCGGATTGGCCCAGTTGCACGAAGCGCCCGAAGATCTGCTCCTGGCGTTCCGGCGGCACCCCCGGCCCCTCGTCCTCCACCTCGACCCGCCAGAGGCCGGCCGGGTGGACCGAGCGGAGCGCGATCGTTCCGCCGGACGGGGAGGCCTTCACTGCATTGCTCACGAGATTGAAGACGAGCTGCCGCATCATCCCGGGATCGAAGTCCGCCTCACCCGGCTCGTTGATCGCGACGGTCAACCGGAGTCCGCGATCCTCCGCCAGCACGGCGGCGTCCTCCGCAAGTTCCTTGAAGAACGACCCCGTGTCCCGCCTCCTCCGGGCCACCGGCAGCACCCCGCTCTCGGCCCGGGCGAGGAAAAGAAGCCTTTCGATCACCTGGTTCATCCGGCCGATTTCCTCCAGCAGGTCGTCCGCGGCCGCGGTCATGGCCGGATGATCGCCCGCCAGTTTCCGCAGCTGCTCGGCGTTGAGCCGGATGAGAGTCAGCGGTGTCTTCAGCTCATGCGAGGCGTCGGCGGAAAACTGCCGGATCTCGCGGAAGGCGGCCTCCAGGCGGTCGAACATCGCGTTCAACAGCCGGGCCAGTTCCGCCACCTCGTCGCGGCCCGGGGGCGCGGGGATCCGCTCGCCGAGGTTGTCCGCCGTGATGCGCCGCGCCGTCCGCTCGATGGCGCGGATCGGCCGCAGCGCCAGCCGGCTGATGCCGTAGCCGAGGCCGAGGCTGCCCGCGGCCACGATCCCCGCGATCAGCAGGCTGATCTGGGTGTAACGTCGCAACACCTTCTCCGCCGGCGCCAGACGGCTCGCCACCTGGAAATGCAGCCCCCCCCACGCCAGCTCGGAGGTATGGACGCGCCCGAAAGGCGGGATGTCCACCGTCCAATTGTTTCCGCCCACCGACAGGTCGGGGAGGATGGCGTTGCCGAGCGTGGCGGAGCGGAAAAGGATCTGCCCTTTGCCGTCATGCACCTGGAAGAAAAAGAGGTCCGCGTCGGCCTCGCTGTGCTCCTTCATGCGCTCGATCAACTCGGCGCGGGACAGTTCGTCGGAGTGTTGGCCCAGGCCGGCGACAATCTCCTTCAGCTCGATCTCGTGGAGCGCCCGCAGTCCGCCGATCATCTCCCGCTCGAGCAGCCACCGGCCCGCCGCCAGCGCGACCGCCACCCCCGCCGTGACGGCCAGCGCATAGCCGATGGTCATCTGGCGGGTGATGGAGATCATGCGAGCTGGTAGCCCGTGCCGCGCACCGTCTTGATCAAGGGCCGCTCCTCGGTGGCGCCGAGCTTCTGCCGCAACCGCCGGACATAGACGTCGATGAGGTTGGTCTCCATGTCGTAGCTGGCCTCCCAGATGCGTTCGCCGATCAGCGTGCGGGTGAGCACGCGGCCCCGGTTCTGGAGAAAAAGCTCGAGCAGCGCGAACTCGCGCGCGGTCAGCTCGACCGGCCGCCCGTCCACCGCGACGGTGCGCGCCAGCAGGTCCATCCGCACGCCGGCGTGCTCCAGCACCGTGCCCTTGGTGGCGCCCTGGCGGCGCAGCAGCGCGCGCATTCGCGCCAGCAGTTCGTCGAGGCTGAAGGGCTTGGGCAGGTAGTCGTCGGCCCCGAGGTTCAGGCCGGCAATGCGATCCTGCACCGCGTCGCGCGCGCTGAGAATGAGCACCGGCTCGTTGAAGCCGGCCGCCCGCCACTCCCGCAGGAGCGCCAGTCCGTCGCCGTCCGGCAGCCCGAGGTCGAGGATCACGGCGGCGTAATGCGTCTCCGCCAGCGCGTCCCGCGCCTCCGCGCACCGGGCGGCCAGCCGCACGGTGTGCCCGTGCTCGGTCAGAGCCTGTTCGACGAACCGGCCGAGTTTGCGCTCGTCCTCGACAATCAGCACCTTCATCGGAATCGCTCGCGCGACGCCCGCCATGTCACCCGCCGGGCCCTGCCGGGCGCAAACCAATTCACTCGGGCGCCCTCCCCTGCAGGTGGAACCGCACCCGCAGCCGCGGATCGACCCGTTGCAGCAGGAATTTCCTCAGCAACGGCAGCCCGAAGTCCCGGTAATCGAGCTGCGCCTCGCCCGCCACGACATACATCTCGCCCTCCGCCAGCACCGAGACCGGCATGCTCAACGCATGCTCCACGCCGTGCAGGGTCAGCGTGCCCCGCGCCAGCAGCGCCCCGGACGCCGGCCGCTCCAGCGCCCCCAGCCTGAACCGCACCCGCGGGAACAGCGAATACTCCTCCCACTCCAGCATGTCTCTGTCCCGGCGCGCGATCCCGGAGTGCAGGTCGGCCAGATCGAAGATCAACTCTGCGCTGACGATCCGACCCGCCTCCCGGTCCACCACGATATCGGCGTCGAACCGCTCCAGCCGCAGCGCGATGGTTTCGAACACCGCATGCACCTCCACCTCCAATACGCAGCGTTTCCGATCGAGCTGCAACGGCTGATCCGCCCGCAGCCCGGCGGCGGCCAGCAGGGATAAACCGATCAAGATGGTGCGGCGAGGCGGCACACCCCACTCTGGCGGTCGGACATGAACCGGGCGTGAAGCCATGATGAATCATTGTTCATCCGACAACCCTCGCTCCAACAAGCGCGCCATCGCCGGCTTATGACGCATCCCCGGTCGCCCCTCGGAGAAAATACTTGCCCCCGCCGCCCCGGCGATGCTCTCTGTGGCCCCTCACCCAATGGTTTTCACCCACCATCATCACCACGAAGCCTAGCCTTCCCCGACCGGGAAGGCCTCTGTTGTGCCTTCCGCGGGTGATGATCCGACCACTTTCAAGACCCCCGGCTGGCACGACCACCGGGGGTCTTCCTTTTACCCTAACGATCAACGCCCAGATAACGACTTTCCCTCTGTTTCAGCCCTTCAGCTTTTCAGTCCTTCAGCCCTTCCCTCCATGCCTCCCGCCACTCCGCCCAAGGACCGCCTGCGCCTCGCCGTGCAGAAGAGCGGCCGCCTCTCCACCGACTCGCTCGACCTGCTCGCCCGCTGCGGCATCAAGGTCAAGACGCCGAAGGAAAAACTCCTCCTCCACGCCGAGAACTTCCCCGTGGACGTGCTCTTCGTGCGCGACGACGACATCCCGCAGCTCGTCATGGACGGCGTGTGCGACCTCGGCATCGTCGGCACCAACGTCCTCGAGGAAGCCGCGCTCGAGCGACGCTTCGCCGGCAGCGACCACTCCTACAAGGTCGAGCGCACGCTCGATTTCGGCGGGTGCCGGCTGGCGATCGCGCTTCCCGACGATCGCGCCTACAAGTCGCCCGGCGACCTCGCCGGGCTGCGCATCGCCACCTCCTACCCGCAGCTCACGAAGCGCTTTCTCGCCGGGAAAAACGTCCAGGCCGACGTCGTCACCCTCAGCGGCTCCGTCGAGATCGCCCCGCGGCTCGGCCTGGCCGACGCCATCTGCGACCTCGTCGCCACCGGCTCCACCCTCGAGGCCAACCAGCTCCGCGCGGTCGAGACCGTCTTCAAGAGCACCGCCGTCCTGCTCCGCGGCGACCGGCCCCCGGGTGCGGAAAAACAGCACGCGCTCGACATCCTGCTCCGGCGCATCGACGGCGTGCAGCTCGCGGCCGAGGCCAAATACATCATGCTCCACGCCCCCAAGGCCGCGTTGCCGGCCATCAAGCAGCTCCTGCCCGGCTCGGAGAACCCCACCATCCTGCCGCTCGCCGGCGACGACCCCAAGGTCGCCCTCCACGCCGTCTGCCAGGAGGCCGTGTTTTGGGAGACGATGGAGGCCCTCAAGAAGGCCGGCGCCAGCAGCATCCTCGTGCTGCCGATCGAGAAGATGATGCTGTGATGACCCCGTTTTCTGTCATTCTGAACGAAGTGAAGAATCCAGCAGCACGTCCGCCCGCGACAACCATACTGGATCCTTCGCTACGCTCAGGATGACAGGCTGAGTCCACTTTCCACTCTCACTTTCACTCTCCCTCGGTCCGTGCAAACCCTCGCCTGGAAACACCTCTCCGCCCCAGCCCGCGCCGCCGCGCTGGCCCGCCCGGCGCAGTCGGCGCAGCCGCGGATTGCTGCGGCCGTCTCGCGAGTCATCGCCGCGGTGCGCCGCGACGGCGACGCCGCGCTCCGCCGGTTCACGGCGAAGTTCGACGGCGTCAGGCTCCGCACGCTGAAGGTCAGCCCGGCCGAGTTCGCCTCGGCGGAAAAGACCCTTTCAGCGAAGGACAAGGCCGCGCTGAAACGCGCCTGGCGGAACATCCGCCGGTTTCACACCGCGCAGAAGCCGGCGACCATCCGCGTCGAGACGCAACCGGGCATCACCTGCGAAAAGATTTCGCGCCCCATCGAGCGCGTCGGGCTCTACATCCCAAGCGGCTCGGCGCCGCTCTTCTCCACCGTGCTCATGCTCGGCGTGCCGTCGCAGCTCGCGGGCAATCCCGTGCGCGTGCTCTGCACCCCGCCCGGCCGCGACGGCTGCGTCAGCCCGTGGATCCTCTGCGCCGCGCGGCTCTGCGGCGTCACCGATGTCTTCAAGCTCGGCGGCGCCCAAGCCATCGCCGCCCTGGCCCATGGCACTCGGTCCGTGCCCAAGTGCGACAAGCTCTTCGGCCCCGGCAACGCGTTCGTGACCGAGGCCAAGCTGCAGGTTTCGCGCGATGCCGCCGGCGCCGCCATCGACCTGCCCGCCGGCCCGTCGGAGGTCATGGTGATCGCCGATGATTCCGCCGAACCCGCCTTTGTCGCCGCCGACCTGCTCTCGCAGGCCGAGCATGGCCCGGACTCGCAGGTCGTGTTGGTCGCCTTGTCCAAGCGCATCGCCGGCCGCGCCGCCGCCGAGGTCACCCGCCAGTTGGCGGGACTGCCGCGCAGGGCGATCGTCGCCCGCGCCCTGAAGAAGAGCCGGATCATTCTCGCCGCTTCCCGCGCCGAGGCGGTCGCCATCGCCAACGCCTGCGCGCCCGAGCACCTCATCCTGCAGGTAGCGGGCCCGCGCGCGTTGCTGACCACCGTCACCACCGCCGGCTCGGTGTTCCTCGGTCCGTGGACGCCGGAATCACTCGGTGACTATGCCAGCGGCACCAATCACGTGCTGCCGACCTACGGCTGGGCGCGCGCCTGCTCCGGGTTGGGGCTCGCCGACTTCCTGCGCACCATGACCGTCCAGACCGCCACGCCGCGCGGCTTGAAAAAGCTCGGCCCCATAGTCGAGCGGCTCGCGCTGGCCGAGAAACTCGCCGCCCACCAGCGCGCCGTCCGCGTGCGGCTCGATCGCTTGGGTGTAGCGGCGCTCTATGAGCGCCGTCGGCGGTCGCAGACCGCCGCCACAGAATAATGAGCGCCATCAAGAAAGTCCTCCCGCTCGTCCGGCCCGAGATCCTCGCGCTGACGCCCTACAGCTCCGCGCGTAGCGAGGCCCAGGGCCTCTCCGCCGATGGCCGGCTGGCGTGGCTCGACGCCAACGAGAATTACGAGACCCCCTCGGTCGGCGCGCCGCTGCACAACCGCTACCCGCAGCCGCAGCCTGCCGACCTGATTGCCCAACTGGCGAAGCTCTACCGTGTGTCGCCGGCGCAGGTGATCGTCACCCGTGGCTCCGATGAGGGCATCGACCTGCTGCTCCGCGCCTTCTGCCGGGCCGGCCGCGACGCCATCCTCATCACGCCACCGACCTACGGCATGTATAGGGTTGCCGCCGCCATCCAGGACGCCCGGGTGGTGACCGCCCCGCTTAACGCGAATAGGGATTTCGCACTCGATATCCGCGCGGTGCTCGCCACGGTCGTCGCCTCCTCCAAGCCCAAGGGCACGCCGCCGCGGGTCCGGCTGGTGTTTCTTTGCTCACCCAACAATCCCACCGGCGCGCTGCTCGACCGGACGGCGGTGTTGCGCCTGACCAAGGCCCTGCTCGGCCGCGCCGTCGTGGTGGTGGACGAGGCCTACATCGAATTCGCGAAGGCGAAGAGTCTCGCGGCCGATCTGAAGGCCAGCCCGAACCTCGTCGTGCTCCGCACGCTGTCGAAGGCCTACGGCCTCGCCGGCATCCGTTGCGGCGTGACGCTCGCCGACCCGACGGTCATCGGCGTGATGCAGAAGATCATCGCCCCCTACCCGATCCCCCGCCCGGTGCTGTCGGCCGCGCTCGCCGCGCTCTCGCCCGCCGGGTTGGCCGCGGCCCGGAAGTCCGCCGCCGGACTCGTCGCCGCGCGCAAACAGCTCGCCGCCGCCCTGAAGAAACTGCCTTCCGTCCGGCGCGTCTGGCCGAGCGACGCCAATTTCCTGCTCGTGCAGGTCGCCGACGCCGCCCGCATGATGGTCGCCGCCCGCGCGCGCGGCGTCATCCTGCGCGACCGGAGCAAGGATGTCCCCGACGCCATCCGCATCACCCTCGGCACCGACGCCGAGAACGCGCTCGCCCTGGAGGTCTTCCGCGCGATGTGAACCACCCCCGTCCAGCGTGAAACGTATCTTCCATGTTCATCCTCGCACCCGTCATTCTGAGCGCAGCGAAGAATCCAGCCGCACTCCCGCTGCTCTTGGTCGGATCGCATGTCCTGCTGGATCTTTCGCTGCGCTCAGGATGACACGCGTAGTCGGACCATAGCCCGCCACCCATGAAAAAGATCCTCTTCATCGACCGCGACGGCACGCTCATCGCGGAACCCCTCGACCAGCAGATCGACCGGCTCGACAAGTTCGAGCTCGAGCCCGGGGCCGTGCCCGCGCTGCTCCGGCTGCGCGACGCCGGCTGGACGTTCGTCATGGTCACGAACCAGGACGGGCTCGGCACGCCGAGCTTCCCGACGAAGGATTTCAAGCCGCTGCAGGAGCTGCTGCTGCGCATCCTGTCGTCGCAGGGCGTCGCCTTCGAGGCCGTGCGCGTCTGCCCGCACACCGCGGCCGACCGCTGCGACTGCCGCAAGCCCAAGGTCGGCCTGCTGCTCGACTATCTGAAGGACACCTCGTGGGACCGCGCCGCCTCCGCCGTCATCGGCGACCGCAAGACCGACCTCGAGCTGGCGGAGAACCTCGGCGTGCGCGGCCTTCGCTACGACCGGAAGAACCTCGGCTGGGCCGGGATCACCCGGCAATTGGTTGACGCGCCACGCCGCGCCACCGTCCTGCGCAAGACCAACGAGACCGGCATCAGCGTCACGGTGGACCTCGACACGCCCGGACCGGCGAAACTCGACACCGGCATCGGCTTTTTTGATCACATGCTCGAGCAGATCGCGCGCCACGCCGGGCTCGGGCTCGCCATCTCCTGCGCCGGCGACCTGAAAGTGGACGAGCACCACACCATCGAGGATGTCGGGCTCGCGCTCGGCGCGGCCATCAAGCAGGCGCTCGGCGACAAGCGCGGCACCGGCCGCTACGGCTTCACCATGCCGATGGACGAGTCGCTCGCGAACGTCGCGCTCGATCTGAGCGGCCGCGCGGTCTTCGTCTTCAACGGCAAGTTTCCGCGAGAGACGGTCGGCGAGCTCCCGACCGAGATGGTGCCGCACTTCTTCAAATCGGTCAGCGACGCGTTGCTTGCCACGCTGCACATGGAGGTGAAGGGCGAGAACGCCCACCACATGGTCGAGGCGCTGTTCAAAGGCTTCGGCCGCGCGCTCAAGCCCGCGCTCGCCCGCGGCGCCGGCACCGACGTGCCCAGCACGAAGGGAACCTTGTGATGAACCTTGTCTCACTGTGGGCCAGCGCGCTTGCGCGCGCCCCAATCTGCGCCCGCAAGCGGACTGCCTACCACAAACCATGCTAGCCATCGTGGACAGCGGCGGCGCGAACATTGCGTCCGTCAAGTTCGCCCTCGGGCGGCTCGGCGTCGCCGGCGAACTGACCACCGACCCCGCGGTCATCCGCGGGGCGGAGCGCGTGCTCCTGCCCGGCGTCGGCTCGGCCGCCGAGGGCATGAAGCGCTTGCAGCAGCGCGGGCTGGCCGACTGCGTGCGCGGGTTGAAACAACCCGTGCTCGGCATCTGCCTCGGCCTGCAGCTGCTCTTCGACGAATCGGAGGAGGGTCCGACGAAAACGCTCGGCCTCCTGCCCGGCCGTGTGGCGCTGCTGCCCGGCCGGCCCGGCATCACCGTGCCGCACATGGGTTGGAACACGCTGCAGGTGCGTCGCCTGTCCCCGCTGCTCGACGGCATCGGCGCGGACGCTCGGTTTTATTTCGTGCACAGCTTCGCCGCGCCGGCGGGAGATTTCACCGTCGCGGCCTGCGAGCACGGCGCGGCCTTCTCCGCCGTGGTGCAACGCGGCAATTTCCACGGCGTGCAGTTCCACCCCGAGCGGTCGGGCGCGGCCGGCGCGCGGCTGCTCAAGAACTTTCTGGAGATGCCGGCATGAACATCAGCCCGAACCTCACTTCCGCAACCTGTCATTCTGAGCGAAGCGAAGAATCCAGAATGATGGCCGGATGCGGTCTTGTTGCTGGACTCTTCGCTCCATCCTTGGTGGAGCGCGTTGCCCTCAACGCGCTTTATTCGCTGCGCTTGTGCATCAGCGCCTTGGGGGCAAGGCGCCCCACCCCCAAGGCGCTTTGTAACACATTATATTACAAAGGATCCGCCCGCCTATGATCATCTATCCTGCCATCGACCTGCGCGGCGGACGTGTCGTGCGTCTGACCGAAGGCAAATTCGACCAGGAGAAATCCTATGGCGATGACCCGGTCGCAGTCGCGCAAGGTTTCGCCAAGGCCGGCGCGACCTGGCTGCATATCGTGGACCTCGACGGCGCCAAGGATCCCGCGAAGCGCCAGACCGCGCTGGTCGAGCGTCTCGCGAAGGAAAGCGGCCTGCGCGTGCAGACCGGCGGCGGCATCCGCGACGAGGCGCAGATCGCGGCCCTGCTCGATGCCGGCGTGGCGCGCGTGATCGTCGGCAGCCTGGCGGCGAAGGAACCGGCGCGGGTGCGTGATTGGCTGGCCCGCTTCGGCTTCGAGCGCATCGTCCTCGCGCCCGATGTCCGGCTGGACGATGCCGGCGTGCCGCGCGTCGCCGCCGCCGGCTGGCAGGAAAGCACCGGCGTGGCGCTCGCCGAGCTGCTGGCCGGCTATCTTTCCTCCCGGCTGGTCCATGTGCTTTGCACCGACATCAGCCGCGACGGCAAGCTTTCCGGCCCCAATACCGCGCTCTACACCTCGCTCGTGCAGCGTTTTCCCGCCCTGCAGATCCAAGCGTCCGGCGGCGTGTCGTCTCTCGACGATCTCCGCGCCCTCCGTGCCACCGGCGCCACGGGCGCCATCGTGGGCCGCGCGCTCTACGAGAAGAAGTTCACCCTGAAGGAGGCGCTCGCGGTCCAATCTTTCTCTTGATCGTGATCTTTCTCTTTCTCCCCCATAGTCAGACATGCCCGATCCATCCAACCCGAGATCAAGATAAAGATTAAGAGAACGAGAAAGAACCCCTCTTTCACCCCCGCGAATGTTTCCGCTTCAGCCCTTCGGTTTTTCAGCCCTTCAGCCCTTTCCTCCCGCCCCATGCTAGCCCGCCGGATCATCCCCTGCCTCGACGTCCGCGACGGCCGCGTGGTCAAGGGCGTCAGGTTCCGCGACCATGTGGACATGGGCGACATCATCGAGCTGGCCCGGCGCTACCGCGACGAGGGCGCCGACGAGCTGGTGTTCTACGACATCACCGCCAGCAGCGACTGGCGCACGGTAGCGGTGGACTGGGTCACCCGGGTCGCAAAGGTCATCGACATCCCGTTCTGCGTGGCGGGCGGCATCCGCTCGCTCGACGAGGCGCGGCGCGTCCTCCACGGCGGCGCGGACAAGATCTCGATCAACTCGCCCGCGCTGGAGAACCCGGCGCTCATCGGCGAACTGGCGGCGGAGTTCGGCTCGCAATGCGTGGTCGTCGGCATCGACAGCCTCGAGGACGGCGGCGCCTATTTCGTGAAGCAATACACCGGCGACCCGTCGAAGACGCAGGCCACGCGCTGGCGCACGCCCGACTGGGCGGCCGAGGCGCAGAAGCTCGGCGCCGGCGAAATCGTGCTCAATTGCATGAACCAGGACGGCGTGAAGCGCGGCTACGACCTCGCGCAACTCAAGCTGCTGCGCGGGTTGCTCCGCATCCCGCTCATCGCCTCGGGCGGCGCCGGCGCGCCGGAGCATTTCCGCGACGTGTTCCGCGAGGCCGGCGTGGACGGCGCGCTGGCGGCCTCCGTCTTCCACCGCGGCGCGATTCCCATCCCATCCCTCAAGCAGTATCTCGCCACCGAAGGCATCTCCATCCGCCCATGATTCCCGCTCCTGTCATTCCGAGCGAAGCGAAGAATCCAGCACGATTGCCGCAAGCGGTCGTGCCGATGGATCCGTCGCTTCGCTCAGGATGACGGAAATAACACATCCACGCCCATCCGCGTCATCCATGGTCAAGGACCTCCCATGAAACTCCCCAAGATCGACTGGAAGAAGACCGGCGGGCTCGTGCCCGCCATCGTGCAGGACAACGTCACGCAGCAGGTGCTGATGCTCGGCTACATGGACGCCGCCGCGCTGAAGAAGACCCTCCGCACGAAGAAGGTCACTTTCTTCAGCCGCACGAAGAACCGGCTCTGGACCAAGGGCGAGTCCTCCAAGAATTACCTGCACCTCGTCGGCCTTCAGGCCGACTGCGACAACGACACACTTTTGATCCGGGCCCGGCCCGACGGCCCGACCTGTCATCGCGGCACCACGAGCTGCTTCGGCGATGGCGGCGCCACCGGCGCGGGTTTCCTCGCCCACCTCGACCAGGTCGTGGCTGCGCGGCTCAAGTCCGGCGACAAATCCAGCTACACCGTCCGGCTCGCCAAGGAGGGACTGGCCCGCGTCGCCCAGAAGGTCGGCGAGGAGGGCGTCGAGACCGCGCTCGCCGCCATGAAGAAGGGCAACAAGGCCTTCGCCGGCGAGGCGGCCGACCTGCTCTACCACCTCATCGTCCTGCTCCGGGTGAAGAAACTCTCGCTCTCCGACGCCATCGCGGTGCTGGAGAAGCGCCACGCGCCGGAGAAGTAATTCCCGCCCCGCCGTCCCTGATCGCTCCTCCATCAACTTCATGTTGCATATGCAACATGAAGTTGATGGGGCGCTTCGCGGCCTTCTCCCGCCTACCCTTCGGCGCCAAAGACCCGCAGCCCCAGACCCGCCTCGCGCAAGACCTTCATGCGTTCATGCCACACGGTCCGGCCCAGGTAATCCGAAGGCAGAATCTGGCGGGGCAACAGCGGGTCGGCGCCCACGGCCTCCAGCCAGGCGGCCCGTTCGCGCGCCGCCCAGCGCAACCAGATCCTGGCCGTCTCCGGATGGTGTGGCGGGACTTTGGGCCGCTCCTTGAGCATCCGCTGATTTCGCGCATAGCCTTCGTTGATCCGCGCGAAATCCCAGGCCCCCTGGACAATCTCGGAGTCCGGCTCCCCGGCGCATGGGCGCGCTTCGAGCAACAGCAGTGACTCCACATTGATCTTCCCTTCCGCCAGCAGCCGACGTTCTTCCACCAGGGGATCCGGCGTGATCCAGACACTGTTCTGAACGAAGCCGAATCCCCGGCCGCGCAGATAGCGCCGGAGCCGCTCGCGCTCTGCGTTCCGGTTCATCGGCACATCAAACAGCACCAACCGCCACTGCCCGTCCCACGGCCGCGCCCAGCGCTCTTCCGGATCGCGCCCGCCCAGCGCGTGCAACCGGCCGGCGGCCGTGAGCCGATACAGCCGGTCATCCGGACCGCCTGGATCCCGCTCGATCAGCCGGCGGTGCTCCAGTCGCGCGAGTTGCTGGCCAAGACCGTTGCGGTAGGCCCAGCTTTCAAACGATCCGTTGAGATTGCTGAACGTCGGTCGCATGAGCATGTCAGCGGACCACATCAGCAGGTAAAGAAATTCTTCCGTCTTGGGATTCATCGCAAAGCGCCCCCGCGCGGCAGTCGCCTGCTCGTGATGGTCTCGCCCGTGGCTCTGCTCCGCCGCGGCTCGGCGGACAAGCCTCGGCTCATCCCCGCGGGACCACGGCTTCGCCGACCGGGCTCGATGATTCGCGGAAGCATGGGCACGGCAAGCCGCGAGGAATGGACCCGACTGCGATTCAACTTCGTGTTGCATATGCAACACGAAGTTGAATCGCCAGGCAAGCGCGGTTTCCGGGGCGAGCGGAGGCCGCGACCGTGGAACGCGGCGGGTGCGCGCCATGGACGCAACTGGGGCCACCCCATCGGCGCGGCGGGTGCGCGCCGTGGACACAACCTCAAGCTCTCTTTCCACGGCGCCCCGGGTTGCCACCCCATGGACGCGGCGGGCGCGCGCCGTGGACACGGCGGGGCAAGGCCGCGCGGGGCCGAAGGAACCCGGGGCGGAGCGGTGGGCGCCGCGCGCGCCAACGGGGCGGCGCTCTCCGGGATGAGGCCAGGCGCCCGCGGTCGAGGGTTTGCGCCCGTTCGCGAACGAAGAGTTGAACCTTCGGCGGGTTGGCACAGGTTGGAGGGCGTCGTGTTTCCGATGTCCCGTGTCCGCTTTATCACCCTCGCCGGCCTGATGCTGGTTGTCGCGCTGGCCCCGGCCGCCGCCCAGCGCTCGCGCGAGACCGGCCCGCGCACCGGCCGCTGGGCGCACGAGGACGCCTCCGCGGTGAAGCCCGACCCGCGCGTGATCTGGGGCCGGCTCGACAACGGCTTCCGCTACGCGCTGCTGCCGCACAGGGGCGTGCCGGGACGCGTGGCGATCAAGCTCCTCGTGCTGACCGGCTCGATGGACGAGCGGCCGGAGGAGCTGGGCGTGGCACACTTCACCGAGCACATGGCCTTCCACGGCTCCCGCGAGATGGACGAGAAGCAGATGCTCTCGCTCTTCCGCCGCGCCGGCGCCGAATACGGCAGCGACGTGAACGCGGTCACGACCTTCGACTTCACCGCCTACAGCCTCGATTTCCGCGAGAACGACCCCGCGCTGCTGGCCGACGGCGTGCGCTGGTTCAAGGGCGTCGCCAGCTCGGTGCTGTTCGAGCCGGGGGCGATCGACCGCGAGCGGCGCGTCATCTTCGCCGAGAAACGCAGCCGCGACAGCCTGGCCGACCGGCAGCTGCAGGCGTCGTTTCCCGTGGTGTTCCGCGGGCTGCGGTTCGCGGAGCACACCCCCATCGGCACGGACCAGACCCTGCGCGCGCTGCGGCGCGAGCAATTCCTGGGCTTCTACGCGCGCGGCTACCGGCCGGACCTGATGGTGTTCGTGGCCGCGGGCGACATCGATCCCGCGGCGATGGCGGAGCTGGTGCGGGCGAACTTCGGCGCGTTGCCGAAGCCGGCGGCGCCGGTGCCGCCGCGCGACGAGGACCGGCCCGACCTGCGCGGCCTGCGCGCCGGCGTGTTCCGCATCCCCGGCGTCGGCTCGGCCGAGACCACGGTGGCCAGCGTGACTCCGCCGCCGGCGCGGACCGATCCGCGCGCCGTCAGGGTGGAGGCGCAGCAGAAGCAGTTCGTGATGGGCCTCTTCTCGGAGCGGCTGCAATACCTCCTGCCCGGCGCGGGCAGTCCCGAGGCCTCCTACAGCAGCCTGCTCGGTTACGATATTGCGAACGCCTCGGTGCGCGCCGGCGGCCAGCAGTGGTCCGACAGCGTCCTCGGCTTGGACCTGGCGGTGCGCGAGACGCTGCGCCGCGGCTTCCAGGCGGCCGAGATCGAGCCGCAGCGCTCGCGGCAGCTCCAGCTGGCCGCGCACATGATCGGGCAGGAGCCGGTGTTCGACCCGCTGATGCTGTGCAACGCCCTGCTCGACTCCATCACCGGCCACCGCGTGTTCGTCGGACCCGGCGAGGAGTTCCGCTGGATGCGCGACTGGCTGCAGCGGTTCAACGTCGCCGAAGCCAACCAGGTCTTCCGCGGCCTGTGGAACCCCGACACCGCCGCCTACTACGTGAGCGGCGACATCGGCCTCGACCTCAAGCCCGACGACGTGCTCAAGACCGTGCAGCGGCACCGGCGCGGCGAGCTGCCCTTCCTGCTGCCGGCCCAGCCCACGGAGGTGGCCTTCACGCTGAAGAAGCCGGGCCCCGCCCACGACGTCACCGAACGCCGCGAGGTGCCCGGCATCGGCGCCGTGCTGCTCCGCCTCGGCAACAACGTGCGGGTCAACTTCGTCTCCAACCGCGCCGAGCCCGGCATCGTGCGCGCGGTCGTGCGCGTCGGCGCCGGCCTGCTCACCATGCCCGGCCACCGGCCCGCGCTGAAGGAATTCGGTCTGAACACCTTCCTCGGCAGCGGCACGGTCTACTACCAGCCCGAGCAGATCGCGCAGGTGATCGAGCGCCGGTTCCTCGAGTTCGGCTTCGACACGGGCGACAACGACGCCTTCACCTTCCGCGGGGTCGCGGGCACGGAGAACCTCGAGACCTTCCTCGGCGTCACGACCGAGTTCCTGCGCCAGCCGCAGTTCAAGGCTTACGCGCACAAGGACCAGCGCGCCGCCGCCTACGTGGGCCGGGCCGCCAGCGCCAGCGGGTTCGGCGAGGGCCTGCGCGAGCTCAACGACCATCTCTACCGCGGCGACGCGCGCTTCATGTCCGGCACCCCGCTCGACTACATCTCGCTCGGCCTGGCCGACGTCCGCGGCTGGATGGAGGAGCCGCTCGAGCGCGGCTACCTCGAGGCCACCATCGTGGGCGACATCTCCGAGGAGGCCGCGCTCGCCGCGGTGCGGCGCACGCTCGGCACCTTGAAGCCGCGCGCCGCGGAGAAGGCCTACGCCACCCCGCCCGCCCCGGTGCGCATGACCGCGCCCGCCGGGTTCCGGCGCATCGAGTTCGTCGGCGAGCTCAACCGGGGCCTGGTGCTCGGGCAGTGGCCCGTGGTCGGCCGGCTCTCCATCCGCGACCAGGCCGCGCTCGACGTCCTCACCAAGCTCCTCGAGCTGCGCGTGCGCACCGAGGTGCGCGACCGGCTCGGCCTGTCCTACTCGCCCTCGGCCTCGTTCGAGTCCTTCGGCGGATTCGAGGAGTTCGCCCTGCTCCGCGAGGTCGTGGATTGCACGCCCAACGACGCGCAGCGCATCGCCAAGGCGGTCGAGGAGACCGCCGATGCCCTCGCCCGCGACGGCGTGGACGCCGAGGAATTCGAGGGCGCGCGCGGCATCGTGCGCGGCCAGCTCCGGCTGGCCTTCAAGGACAACAATTTCCTGCTGCATGTCCTCCAGCGCGCCCAGGAACGGCCCGCCCGGCCGGAGGATCTCATCGCCCTGCATGGCGGCCTGGTCGACCAGCTCACGCGCGAGGAGATCAACGGCTGGGCGGCAAAGCTGCTGAAGGCGGACAACTGCCGCTCCGCCGCGCTCGTGCCGAAGCCGTTCGTCGGCATCTTCGACACGGCCACGCCGTGACTTGCCGGCTCCCGGTCCCGATTTGGAACGAAGTGCCGGAGGGTCGCGCTCCCGCGAGGCCCGGCCCCTCCGTCGTGCTGCGGCCGCGCAGGAGCTCGGCCCTCCACCTGGGCAGTTTGCAGCGGCGCCCTGCGCGCGCCGCCCCTTATCTCCGGCGGTCCGGATAATCATCCCGGATATTTCACCGCCAGAAGGTTTCTGCTCAGAGAAATATCCGTCCGCCCTGCGGGCGGAATCGCGCGGCCAACCCCGACGAAGTCGGCCCGACCGGGCGGACATTTCACCCCTCGGCGTGAGCTGTTCGGGTCATGCCCCCTCGATCCGGCCGTGGCGGACGCGCAGCACCCGGTCGCACTGCTCCGCGAAGCGCCGTTCGTGCGTCGCCAGCACCACGGCGATGCCGCGCTCCCGCGCCAGCGCGCGCAACAGGGCGAACACCGTGTCGCCCGTCGCCTCGTCGAGCGCTCCGGTGGGCTCGTCGGCGAGCACGAGCCGCGGGCGGTTCAGCAGCGCGCGGCACAGGGCCACGCGCTGGCGCTCGCCGCCGGAGATGTCCTGGATGCGGTGCTCCAGCCGGTGGGCGAGGCCGGTGGCCTCCGCCAGCTCGGACACCCGCGCCCGTGTCGTCGCCGCGGGCCAGCCGGCCGCGAGCGCGGGCACACGGAGATTCTCCTCCACCGTCAGGTCGGGGATGAGGTTGTGCAGTTGGAAGACGAATCCGAGGTGCCGGCGGCGGAGTTCCAAGCGGCTCGCCTCGTCGCGCGGATCGAGCCCGCAAATCGCGAGTTCGCCCGCATCGGGCAGGTCGAGCCCGCCGAGCAGGTGCAGCAGCGTGCTCTTGCCCGAGCCGCTCGCGCCGAGCAGCGCCACCACCTCGCCCGCGCGCACCGCGAGGTCCACCCCGCGCAGCACCGGCACGCGCCCGCCGTCGTAGCTCTTGGTCAATCCGCGTCCGGCGACGAGAACCTCGACGTTCATGTTTCCCTCCCGTCCCACCGCGGTGGCGCGACCCGTTTGTAATACATTATGTTACAACCGCAGGAGCTCCCTCTGGGGTTTGTAATATAATGTGTTACAAACGTTCCGGGCAGGCTTTGGTCGGGTTCACTCATACCGCAGGGCCTCCGCGGGCTGGATGCGGGCGGCGAAGCGGGCGGGCCAGATGGCGCCGGCCACGGCGGTGACGAGCGCGGTGAGGGCGATGCCGGCGAGCATGCCGGGTTTCACCACCGGCTGCACGTAGCCCTGGAGCTGCGGCGCTCGTTCCAGCGCAAAGAGCGCACCGTAACCGATCGCCAGACCAGCGGCCAGGCCGAGCAACGCGACGGCCGCGGCCTCGCCGAAGATGAGCGCCGACACCTGCCCGCGGGAGAAGCCGCACACGCGCAGCACGGCGATCTCGCGGATGCGGCTGAAGACGGAGAGCAGCATCGTGTTCGCCACGCCGAGCCCGCCGAGCAGGAAGGCGCACAGGCCGACCGCCCATGCGGTGAGGTGCAGGATCTTGAACTGGGTGTAGCTCCGGTTGAACTCGCGGTTCTCCAGCGCCATCAGCCTCGGGTGCGCGGCGGCCACGGCGGCCTTGAACTCCGCGCCCCGCGCCTCGGCGCGCAGCTTGACGGCCACGACGGAGGCGATGCCTTCGCGGGAAAAATACCCCTGCGCGGCCTTCAGCGGCAGGAACACGCCGCCGTCCTCGAAACCGTTCTCCGTCGCGATGACGCCGGCCACGGTGAACTCGCCGTGGCCGACCTCGATCCGCCCGCCGGTTGTCGCGCCGAGAAACTCCGCCGCGCGAGCCCCGAGCCAGATACCGCCGTCGATTTTGCCGAAGTCCTCGCGCCGGCCGCCGAGCCAGCGCGCCCGGGCGAGCCGCGGGTTGTCCGGCTCGAGCCCGAAGCAGGTGATGATCGGCCGGTCGCCGGAGGCCACGAGGCCGAAGAGCAGCGGCTGGGCGCTGGCGACCTGCGGCAGCGCGCGCACCGCGGCGACCTGTCCGTCCGTGACGCTGCTGAAGAACAGGTCCGAGACATTCCGCTCGAAGACGAGATAGTGCGAGTCCACCGCCAGGATGCGCTCGAACATGCCGATGGCCCCGTGGACGATGGAGAGGATGGTGAGCATCGCGGCCACGCCGAAGGCGATGCCAGCCATGCCGATGAGCGCGCGCAGTTTGTGGCGGCGCAGGTTGACCGGCACCAGCGAGAGAAACCCCCAGCCGGCCGCGGCCCCGGCGCGTGATCCGGGTTCCCGCGGGAGCGTCACTTGGCCTCCACCGGCGCGCCGACGAGCTTGAAGCGCACCTTCACCTCCGGGTCCACCTTGAGCAGGCCGAAGTTGCGGATGATTTTCAGACCCCAGTCGGTGTAGCGCAGGGTGGCCGCGCCGGCGATGGTGAACGCGCCGTCGCTTTGGGTGATGTTGACGGGGAACTCGACGAGCTGGGCATTCCCGTGCATGGTGAACCGGCCGGTGGCGTGGCCCTGGCCGTCGGGGGCCAGCGCGAGGGCGCCCATCTCGAACCGCCCTTCCGGCTGCGCGCCGCCGAGCCACTCGAGCATCCTGAGGTCGCGCTCGGCCTTGCCGGTCTTGAGGTCGGCGAACTTGAAGGTGAAGACGGCGGTCTTGATCTTCCCCGCCTCGTCGAGTCCGATGGCGGCATCGTAGTTCTCCAGCCGTCCGGTGAACGAGTCCACGGTGGATTTCACATCCACGTCCACGAACGAACGGCTGCGGTCGATCTTGAGCGTGCCGGCGGCTTGGGCCGCCAGCGGAAGCACGACGAGAGTGAACAGGGCGGCGCGAAGCAGTTTCATGGGGCTTCAGCCTAGGGAGCGGGGGCGGGACTGCAAACTTCCGTTGCGGTGCCATGCGGGGGCTTGCCTCCGGCGGCGTTTCCGGCTCGTATCGCCCGGTTGCTCCCCCGGGGGGTGACGGGCCACAACATGACTGCGCAGCGGAAATCGGCGGACCAATGGTTCGCGGAGTATGGCGAGAGCCATCAGGACCACGCCAACGAGATCATCCATTGGATCTGCGTGCCGGTGATCTTCTACTCGGTGATGGCGTTCGTGTGGTCGGTGCCCGTGCCGGGCCCGCTGGCCGGCGCCGCACCGTGGTTCAACTGGGCGCAGCCGGCGACTCTCGCCGTGCTGGCGTTCTATTTCCGGCTGTCGGCGCCGCTGGCGCTCGGGATGCTGGGCTTCATGTCGTTCTGCTACCTGTTGCTTGAACTCCAGCGACTGTTCAGCCCGGTGGCGGTGTGGAAAAGCGCGCTGGCGCTGTTCGTCGCCGCGTGGGTCGGCCAGTTCATCGGCCACAAGATCGAGGGCAAGAAACCGTCGTTCTTCAAGGACGTGCAGTTCCTGCTCATCGGCCCGGCCTGGCTGCTGCACTTCGTCTACAAGCGCCTCGGCGTGGAATACTGAGCCGCGCGTTCAGCCCCGGCCGCCGCGGAGGACGACGACGTTGCGCAGGTCGTGCTTCTCGAACTCGGCCCAGTAGCGGTCCTCGAGCTTCTTCGTGAGTTCCTCCGAAGACGGCGGCGGCTCGACGCCGGGCGTCTCCACCGCCTTGCGCGCCTGCTCGGCGCCAAAGTCGCGGTCGGCCAGCCGGGCGACCAGCTCGTGCCAGAAGGCGTCGTTCTGGAACTCGCTCTGGAGGTCCTTCACCCGCTCGTCCTCCGCCAGCTTGGGCGCGGGTTGGAGCGTGCCATCCTCGCGCTCCTCGACGAGGTCGGCGCAGCCCTGATCGGTGGCCAGTTCCATCAGCTTCTGGTCGAGCGCGAAGTAGCGCTTGGCCGCCGCGGTGTCCTCGCCCTGGTAGCCGGTGACGACCCACATGCCGAGGTGGGCGAGTTCGAGGAGCTGCCGGTATTCCTTCGCGGTGAACGGGATTTTCATGGCGGCCGACCACGCTTGCCCGCTGCGCCCGGCCCGCAAGCGCGAAAGCGGACGCTCAGTCCACGCGGAAGGTGAAGGGCACGGCCACGCGCATGATCGTGGGCTCGCCGCGGGCGGTGGGCGGCTCGAACTCCCAGTGCGCCACGGCGTGGGCCGCGGCGTAGCCGAACTCCGGCTGCGTGGCCGACACGATGCGCGGCAGCCGCGGGCGGCCCTGCTCGTCGAGCAGGAATTCGATCAGCGCCTCGCCCTCGACCCCTTTGCCCAGCAGGGCCGGCGGGAAGGCGGGCGCCTTGCGCTCCTTCGCCCGCAGCGGCCGGTCGAGATCGCGCGCGCGGCCGAGCGTCTGCGGGCGGCGCACGGCGCGCTCCAGCAGATCGATCACCTCCTGGAGATCCTCTTCGCCGCGCCCGCCGTGCGGGCGCAGGGTGAAGGCGTGCCGGAAGCCGAGCACGGAGGCGATGGGCTCGCCCTCGCGCGTGCCATGGCCGAACTTCGTCGCCTCGAGCGCAGCCGCCAGCGCCGCGCCGAACTCCGGCCGCGAGGCCCGGATGACCCGCGTGTTCACGACGGTGCCCTCCACGTTGACCAGGCAGCTCACGCTCGCCTCGCCCGTCACGCGCTGCTTGAGCAACTCGTAAGGATAGACCGGCAGGTCGATCTTGCCGGCCTTGGGCGGGACGTAGAGCGTCTCCTCCAGCGACTGGCGCGGCACCGCCCGCAGATCGATCTCGGGATCCTGCCCGTCCGCCTCCTTCGCCTCGGCCTTCGGCGCCGCCGGCTTGCTCCTGCTCCACGGCCACTGGATGGCCAGGGCGGTGGCGCTGCCCCAAGCGAGCACCAGCAGCAGCAGCGAGACTCGCGGCAGCCCATTCATGAGAGCGGCAAGATAGCACACCGCGCGCCCCGGACAAGCGGTAATCCGGCGGCGCCGCCAGTCTCGACCCATCGAGGCCCTCCGGCACGAGGGATCGCAACGTCTCTTCGCTCTTGGGCTGTCATCGCGAGGATCCCGCCTTGGCGGGAGACAAAGCCCTGGTCGCCGCCAGCGCCGCCAACGGCGGGTAAACAATCCATTCCCTCGACTTCGCTCGGGACACTGAGCCGGTCGAAGTGCTGGATCGCGACGAGTGCCCGGGCCTCGACGGCCACGGCCCGCCCTGCGGGCCTCGCGATGACAAAAGCCGGGCCGACTTGTCGGGGCGAGTGTTACTCTGTTATTCTACTCCCGAAAACCGGCCCCAAAAAGTGTCACCTATTAGGTGACATCTCCTCTGGGAAACGGACCGGATTCGGCCGGGAATATAACGCAGTAGTGCTGGCGCCGTTTGGATTGAAGGGTCGCCGGATGGCTTCGGGGTGGGCGCCGGTTTCCACCCCGGCGCCGGGGAGCGCGGCCTGTCGCCGATCTGGAAATCGGCGACCACCCGCGGTCACGACTGGTCTGAAACCTCCCCGCCAGTGTTATTCTGTCATTCTACTCCCGAAAACCGGCCCCAAAAAGTGTCACCTATTAGGTGACATCTCCTCCGGGAAACGGACCGGATTCGGCCGGGAACATAACGCAGTAGTGCTGGAAATCGGCGACTACCCGCGGTCACGACCTTTCTGAAACCTCCCCGCCAGCCCGGACATCTCACACCCGCGGGTGCCAACTGTTCACCCGGTCGGGCCGACTTGTCGGGGCGAGCCGCGATCCCGCCACCGCGGGACTCCGCCCGGCAGGGCGGACGGATATTTCGGTGTCTGGCGTGGCCAGGGCGGTGAACTATCCGGGCTAAAAGTCAATATGCCGCAGGCGCTTGGTCTGAGCCGGGTTTTGGATCCACGGCGGCATTGACCGCCCCCCGGGGCCGGCCAACGCTCGGCCCTCCCATGTCCACGCCCGCCGAGTCCGCCAACCCCATGGAAGCCCTCGTGTCGCTCGCCAAGCGCCGCGGCTTCATCTACCCGTCGTCCGAGATCTACGGCGGGCTCAACGGCTTCTTCGACTACGGCCCGCTCGGCGTGGAGCTGAAGCGCAACATCCGCGACTGCTGGTGGCGCGACCTGGTGCATCGGCGCGACGACATCGTCGGCGTCGAGACCTCCATCATCATGCACCCGAAGGTCTGGGAGGCGTCGGGCCATGTCGCCGGCTTCACCGACCCGCTGGTGGACTGCAAGGTGAGCAAGCAGCGCTACCGGGCGGACCAGTTGTTTTGGGCGCCTGTTCGCGTGCTCGGTAAAATTTCTGATTCAGTCATCTTAAATCTCCTTACCGCCAAACGTATTTCAGAATCCCAAGCGCAAATTTTGCGCGCTTCTGACGGTTCCCAGCCTGAAATCGTCGGTTATATTTCTGCACTCGAAAGCGAGAAAACCGACGATGACCTTCAAGCTGGAGGTGAAGGCTATAAGCGGAAATTCGCCATTCAAGGTAAGCTATTTCCCCTCAGTCGAACGGCGCTCCAGAAAATGGTGGATCAGGGACAAGACTCGTTCCCTGGATTAACTGGGAAGAATGCTTTCACAGTGGATATGCCGAAGGACTTTACCGAAGCCAGGCCCGACGAGATCCCGCTCATCCCCTCGCCCGCCACCGGCGAACCGGGCAGCCTCACCGAGCCGCGCGCGTTCAACATGATGTTCGAGACGCACGTCGGCCCGATGCGCGACTCGGCGTCGGTCGCCTACCTGCGGCCCGAGACGGCGCAGGGCATGTTCGTGGACTTCAAGAACGTGGTGGACACCTCGCGCGTGAAGCTGCCCTTCGGCATCGCCCAGATCGGCAAGTCGTTCCGCAACGAGATCACGCCGCGCAACTTCATCTTCCGCTCGCGCGAGTTCGAGCAGATGGAGATGGAATATTTCATCCACCCCGACGCCGACTGGCTCAAGTGCCACGAGGAATGGCTCGCGTGGTGCCGGGACTGGCTCAAGAGCATCGGCCTGCCGGAGTCGCACCTCTCGCTCCACGAGCACCCGAAGGAGAAGCTGGCGTTCTACAGCCGCCGCACGGTGGACATCATGTTCAAGTATCCCTTCGGCGTGCAGGAGCTGTGGGGCATCGCCGCGCGCAGCGACTACGACCTGCAGCAGCACCAGAAATTCTCCGGCGCGCCGCAGGTGTGGTTCGACGAGGGCACGAAGCAGAAGGTCGTGCCGCACGTCATCGAGCCTGCCGTCGGCGTGGACCGCATCCTCCTCGCCGTGCTCGCCGCCGGTTACGCGGAGGAGGACGTGAAGGACGAGAAGGGCAACGTCGAGAAACGCACCGTGCTCCGGCTCTCGCCGCGCCTTGCGCCGGTCAAGGTCGCCGTCCTCCCGCTGCTCAAGAACAAGGAGATCCTGACCAGCCGCGCGAAGGCGCTCCACGCGAAGCTGAAGCGGCGCTACGCCGTGTTCTACGACGACGGCGGCGCCATCGGCCGCCGCTACCGCCGGCAAGATGAGATCGGCACCCCGTGGTGCGTGACCATCGATTTCGACACCATCGAGAAGCCCGGCGACACCTTCACGCTGCGCGAGCGCGATTCGATGACGCAGAAGCGGATCACCGAGGCCGAGCTGTTCGCGCTGCTCGAAGAGCAGGTTTACTGAGGTTCCACTGGCGCCACCTCCGCCTCGATGGTCTTCAGCCCGCCGCCGGCGTGGCGGTAGTCCGCGCGCGGGGCGAACTTCGTCCGCGTCAGCCGCACGCCCGACATCTCCTCCAGCACGAACGTCCGCCAGCCGGGCGGCGGCTCGCTCTTGCTCCCGCCGGAGATCTGCCAGCCGAGCAGCGCCGGCCGCTCCTTCGTGACCGTGCCGAGCGCGTGCGGCTCCACCTTGCGCGCATGGCCGTGATAGCGGAAGGAGACCACCCGGCGATCCCGCAACGCCTGCCGGAGAAGCTTCCCGGTCTTGTCCGCAACGCCCGCCGCGGCGGCGGACGGGCGCAGGCCGAACAGCAGCACCCCCGCCGCTCCCACGGCCCGCAGGAAGCCGCGACGATTCATGAACGGCGCGATGCTGGCGCGGTTCCCCGCGGCCCGCAAGCCCCGACGCCGGGAGCGATTCCCAGTCTGGCGTCCGGCAAGAAATTGGTCATACTCCCGCACATGGCCTCCGCATTCCGCACCCGGTCCCTCGCCACCGCAGTCCTGCTCGGCCTCTTGGCGGGCTGCGCCAGCCCCACCTCGCCCAACGCCATCATGGACCGGGTGGACGCCAATCGCTCGGTCTATGAAACCTGGCCGCTCCCGATCAAGGAGGCCGTGCTCGACGGCCGGGTGGTCCGCGGCATGACCCCCGACATGGTTTATGTCACCCGCGGCAAACCCACCGAGGTGGTGGACCGCGGCAACGGCGACGAGATCTGGATCTATCGGAAAGGCGGCGGTCCCTCCGGCAGCTCCCGGAGGTTGAGCGGGAGCAGCATCAGCATCGGCGCGCCCGTCGGGGGCAGCGGCGGCATCTTCGTGGGCGGCGGCTCGCCCACGATCCTCGGCAGCCCTTCGCCCGCCCCGGCCTACGAGCCGGTCGAGGAGGACGAGGTCTTCTTCCGCAACGGCGTGGTCGTGCGCGGCGACGGCGTGGAGAAGAAATAACCCGGACATTTCACCCTCCCAGGCGTGAAATGCTCGCCCGGCCGGGCCGACTTCCTCGGGGTTGACCGCGATCCCGCCACCGCTGGACTCCGCCCGGCGGGCGGACGGATATTTCTCTGACCGGAAACCTTATGGCCGTGAAATATCCCGGATAACCGCGCCCCGGCCGCGCGCCCCAACTCCGGCTTGCCGCCCGCCGCCGGGGCCATTCTGCTCCGTCCATGGATGCCCAGGCCCGCGCCCGTGAACTGATCGACGCCGCCCACGGGGCGGATCCGCGAAAGACGGGCGACGGCCAGCCCGCCGAGCTGGTCTATGCCGACCGCATGGAGGCCTGGATCATCAAACTCCTGCCGGCCGCCCCGCCCATCCTCCGGCTCGCCGCCCGCTGCCAGCATCTCGAGCGCTTCCTCGTCCCGCGCAGCACCTTCCCCGAGGGCCGCACCGGCTACCTGCAATGGCGGAAATCCCTCTACCAAAAGCAATCCGCCCGCGCGAAGGAGCTTCTGCTACAGGCCGGCGTGCCGGCGGACGAGGCCGAAGAGGCAGCGGCGTGGGTGGCCAAATCCGGCCTGCAGACCAATCCCGGCACGCAGGCGCTGGAGGACGCCGCCTGCCTCGTCTTCCTCGAGAACGAGATCGAGGCCTTCGCCGCGCAGCATGCCGACTACCCGCGCGAGAAGTTCGTCGGTATCCTCCGCAAGACCTGGAAGAAGATGAGCCCCGCCGCGCAGCAGGCCGCGCTCGGCCTCTCCCTGCCCCCGGCCATCGCCCCGCTCGTCCACGAAGCCGCCTCCGCCCCGTGAGGAAAATCCTGAAGATCACCGGGCTCGTCCTTCTGGTTGCGTTCGCTGGCATCCAGTTCGTCCGTCCGGCGCGCAACCTCGGCGAGCCCGAGGGGCCCGATTCCATCGTCCGGCATCACGCCGTGCCGGATAAGGTCCGTGCCGTCCTCGCGCGCTCCTGCTACGACTGTCATTCCGACCGCACGCACTACCCGTGGTATGCGGAGGTGCAGCCCGTCCGCTGGTGGCTCGATTCGCACATCGAGGACGGCAGGCGCCACCTCAACCTCTCCGCCTTCGCCCGCTACGACGCGGAGCGCGCGGCGCACAAGCTCGACGAGATCGTGGACACCGTGGCCGTGGCCCGCTCCATGCCGCTCGAGTCCTACACCTGGGTCCACCGCGACGCCATCCTCACCCAGGAGGAGATCAATCTCATCGCCGACTGGGCCGAGGCGCTCCGCGACGAGATCGAGGCGAGGTGAGGTGATGCTTGCCCCCGGCTCTTTGTCCGGTAGTTTACCGCAATGTCACTCGTTACCAAGCTTGAGAAAATCGAGTTGGAGCGGAACGTCGGCCATCGTGATGCTGCCGCTACATACTCCATCGTGATCACAGATGACGGCGAGAAACAGTTGCAAATCGACACCTACGGTTCAAACGACCGCAAGGACAAGACTCCGGGGCACCGGGCCCAATCGATCAGGTTGAGCCGCTCTGCTATCGATCAATTGAAGGCCATACTCGCCAAGCTTTGAACCTCCGGAGAATTCTTCATGAAGTGTCTTCACCCAATCATAGCGGCCCGGTGGTTGCTCGATATTCCTTCCGACTTGGCTGGTGAGTTGTTCGCGCAAGGTTTCAGGTTTTCTTCCGCTTCGTCCAATCGTTATGCTGCGAGCATGGCTCGGTTGCACCGCAACCGACGCAAACGTCAATCCTCACAAACTCGTGCGCTGGGTTGTTTGATGCGGGCCGCAGATCAGCCCTGATCGGTCGTTTCATTCTTCTCCTCCAGCGCCGCAACCATCCGGCCGAAGGCGGCGGCGAACTCCCGGGCCTGCGCGGCGGTGAGATGCGCGGCGAAATGCTTCGCGATGCCCGCGCGATAGACCGGCCAGATCTTCCGCAGCACCTCGACGCCCTTGTCGGTCAGCCGGGCGTGCTGCACGCGGCCGTCGCTCGGGCAGGCCTTGCGCTCGATGAGCTTCTCCTGCTCCAGCCGGTCCACCAGCCGGGTCAGCCCGCTGCGGCTGAGCAGCGCGCTGCGGGCCAGCTCGCTCATCCGCAGGTGCCGCCCGGGGGCGAGGTAGAGCTCGTAGAGGGCGTCATACCAGCTCAGCGAGGGCAGCCCGGCGGCGGCCAGATCGGCCTCGATGGCGGCGAAGATCCGCCAGAAGGACTCGTGGTAGCGGCGCCAGGCCTCGAGATGGCCCTCGGGGGGTTGGGCTTTCATGGGGAAGGAGGAAAAAGATTTTAGTTGCATATGCAATCAATATCGCCCCATTGGGTTGCGTATGCAACTATCGTCTCTTGTCACTCCCCTCGCCGCCACCGGCGGATCCTTCGCGCCGACCGCCTTGCGGCTGGCGCTCGGCGTCATGATCCTCCCCCACGGCCTCCAGAAGACCCTCGGCTGGTTCGGCGGCCACGGCTTCAACGGCACCATGGGTTACCTCACCGGCACGGTGGGCGCCCCGTGGATCTTCGCCCTGCTGGCCATCCTCGCCGAGTCCGTCGGCGGGCTGATGCTCATCACGGGCTTCGGCACGCGCGTCGCCGCGCTGGGCGTCGGCGCGGTGATGCTCGTCGCCGCGAGCCAGCACCGGTCGAACGGATTTTTCATGAACTGGTTCGGCAACCAGCAGGGCGAAGGCCTCGAGTTCTTCATCCTGGCCCTTGGCATCGCCGTGGCGCTGCTGATCCTCGGCGGCGGGAAGTTCTCGATGGACGCGCTGTTCCGGCGCTGACGTGCGTGGCTGTGCCGCCTTCGCGGCGGGCCTGGCTTGCCCCGGGTCCGCCATTGATTTTGCTCCCCTCCATGCCCGCCGCCCCGCCGCAACTCCGCCCGGCCACCGGAGCCGACGGCCCGGCCGCCCAAGCACTCGTCTCCGCGGTGCTGGTCGAATACGGACTGCGGCCCGACCCGGCGGGCGTCGATGCCGACCTGCGGGACATCCCGGCCAGCTACACCGCACGCGGCGGTGATTTTGCCGTGCTGACGGACAAATCCGGCGCCCTCGTCGGCACCTGCGGGCTGTATCCGCTGGCGGACGGCGCGGTGGAGCTGCGCAAGATGTATCTCGCGAAAGCCGTCCGCGGACGGGGCCAGGGCCGCCGGCTGCTCGACTGGGCGCTGGCCCGGGCGCGCGAACTCGGTTTCAAACGGATGACGCTCGAAACCGCCGGCGTGCTGAAGGAGGCCATCGCCCTCTACGAGAAGAACGGCTTCAAGCCTGACGAAGCCGGCCTGCATTCCTGCCGGTGCGACACCGGCTATTCGCGCGAACTGTGACCGCCATGGAAAAGATAAACCTCGCCCGAAAGCTCGGGCAATTCTCCGCCCACTGGCAGCCGAAGATCATCGCCGAGCTGAACGGCCAGCAGGTGAAGCTGGTGAAGATCAAGGGCGGGTTCGTCTGGCACCACCACGAGCACGAGGACGAGATGTTCCTCGTCGTGCATGGCAGTTTCAGAATGGAACTGCGCGACAGGACCGTCGAACTGCGCGAGGGCGACATGATCGTCGTGCCCCGCGGCGTCGAACACCGGCCGGTGGCGGACGAGGAGTGCAGCCTCCTGCTCTTCGAGCCGGCCTCGACCGTGAACACCGGCAGCGCCGGCGGGGAACGCACCGTGCCGCAACCGGAACGGATCTAGCGGCGAATGCCGGATCTCTTGTGGGAGCGGGTTTACGCCGCGATTGAAAGTCATCGGGGCATAAAGCCCCTCCTGCAGCCGGTGTCGCTGGCCCACCTATCGCCAGAGTTGCGCGACAGCTCCAGGCCGTCACGCTGCGGGCGATGGAGCAAGTTTCCCCCAGTCCGTGGCGCGCGTGGGCGTGGGTGCCGTCGCTGTATTTCGCGCAGGCCATCCCCTACGTGGCCGTCGTGGCGCTGTCGGTGGTGATGTATAAGCGGCTCGGCGTCTCCAACGCCGACCTCGCCCTCTACACCAGCTGGCTCTACCTGCCGTGGGTCATCAAACCGCTGTGGTCGCCGCTGGTCGAGCGCTCCGGCACCAAGCGCGGGTGGATCGTCGCGCTGCAGTTCTTCACCGGCGCCGCGCTGGCCGCGGTGGCGCTGACGGTGCCGGGCCCGGACTTCTTCCGCTGGTCGCTCGCGGTGTTCTGGCTGCTGGCGTTCAGCTCGGCCACGCACGACATCGCGGCCGACGGTTTCTACCTGCTCGCGCTGCCGCCGCACCAGCAGGCGGCGTTCGTCGGCGTGCGCAGCACCTTCTACCGGCTGGCCAACATCGCCGGGCAGGGCGGGCTGGTCTACCTGGCCGGAGTGCTGGAGGAATCCACCGGCAGCATGCACACCGCCTGGGCGTGGGTGTTCGTGCCGCCGGCGGTGTTTTTTGCGATCACGGCCGCCTATCACCTGCTCGTGCTGCCAAAGCCGGCCGGTGATCATCCGTCGCGCACGGCCGCGAGCGCCGCGGCTGACTGGCTGGCGGTGTTTGCCGCGTTTTTCCGCAAGAAGGAGATCGGCGCCGCGCTCGCGTGGCTGCTGCTCTACCGGCTGGGTGAGGCGCAGTTGGTGAAACTGGCCCAGCCCTTCCTGCTCGATCCGCGCGACGCGGGCGGGCTGGGATTGACGACGAAGCAGGTCGGCCTCGCCTACGGCACCATCGGCATCATCGCGCTGACCGCCGGCGGGCTGCTCGGCGGCTGGGTGATTTCGCGTCGCGGCCTCAAGAGGATGCTCTGGCCGATGCTGCTGTGCATGCATGTGCCGAACCTGGCCTACGTGGCGCTGTCGCTCCTGCGTCCGGAAGGATTTTTCATGGTCAGCGCGGCGGTGGCGGTGGAGCAATTCGGCTACGGGTTCGGGTTCACCGCCTATCTGGTCTACATGATGCTCGTGGCGGACGGGGAGCACCGGACGGCGCACTACGCGATCTGCACGGGTTTCATGGCGCTCGGCATGATGCTGCCCGGCATGGTGGCGGGGAAGATCCAGGAGTGGCTCGGCTACGCGAACTTTTTCATCTGGGTCTGCGTGGCGTGCCTGCCCTCTATCGCCGCCACGGCGCTGCTGAAGGTGGACCCGGCGTTCGGACGGAAGGCGGATGATTGACCACGAATGCCTGCCCGCCGCCGCCGGGGACAACAATGGACACGAAATGGACGGCGGCCCGGACCGCGCTTCCCGGCCGTTTTGAGGATTGATTTTCCCGATTTCCCCGGCAACCTGCTGGCTGCGACGGAAGAGCATCGGTTCGAGTTTTGGGTTCGAGGTCTTTGTCCCAAGGCGTCAGAACGGCTTCGGCCATGATCCCGCTTGCGGGAGCGCCCACCTCCTTATGCCTTCCGTCGCATTATTGTTTCCTGCATGCCTTCCGTCCTGACCCGCCTGCTGTCCCGGCAAAAGGTCGCGCGACTGGCCGGCGATCCCGCCTTCCAGCGCGGCCGCGCCTACCGCGACGGCGGCCAGGTCCGCTCCCTCGTTGTCCTGGGCGACACGCTCACCGCCACGGTCATCGGCACGGAGGAGTATGCCGTGCGATTGTGGACCGAGGACGGCGAACTTCAGCACCAATGCTCCTGCCCGATCGGCGCCGACGGCCAGTTCTGCAAGCACTGCGTCGCGACCGCCCTGGCCTGGCACGAAGCCGGGACGGAATCCGGCGCCGCGGACGGCGAGGAAGACCGCACGCCGCTGGTGCGGCTGGACGATCTCCGCCCCTGGCTGCTGGAGCAGCCTGCCAGCACCCTTGCCGGCTACCTCCTCGAAGCCGCGGAGCGCGACGACCGCCTGCGGGAGAAACTCCTCCGCGCCGCCGCCAGGGCCACGGCCAGGGGGATCGACTTGCCGGCCTACCGGCGGTCCCTCGACCGCGCCACCCGCACCGGCGGTTTCATCGATTATTACGGCGCGGGCGGTTACGCCGAGGGGGTCCGCGATGCCGTCGAGCCGATCCGCGAAATGCTGGCCGACACTCCCGGACAGGCCCCCGCGATTGTCGGCCTCGTCGAGCATGCCCTCCGGCGCGTCGAGACCGCGCTGGAAAGCGCCGACGATTCCAACGGAGAGATCGGCACGCTCCTCGGGGAGCTGCAAGAGCTGCACCTCGCCGCCTGCCGCGCGGCGAAGCCCGATCCGGAGGAACTCGCGCGCCGCCTCTTCGCGTGGGAACTCGACGACCATTGGGACGTATTCTACAATGCCGCCGAGACCTATGCCGGTCTGCTCGGCGAGACGGGGCTCGCCACCTACCGCCGGCTGGCCGAGGCCGCCTGGGACAAGCTCCCCGCCCTCCGCCCCGGCGACCGCGAGGATTACGCAAGCAACCGGTTCCGCCTCACCGGCATCATGGAGGCGCTGGCCCGCACGAGCGGCGACGTGGATGCGCTGGCCGCCATCAAGGCGAAGAACCTCACCTCGCCCTACCGCTATTTGGAAATCGCCGGGCTCTACCGGGACGCCGGCCGGAACGCCGAAGCCCTCGACTGGGCCGAGCGCGGCGCCACGGCCTTCCCGGGTAACAACTACGATTCCCGGTTGCTCGAATTCCTGGCCGACGAATACCACCGCCGGCAACGGCACCCCGAGGCCCTCGCGCTGATCTGGCGCTGGTGGGAAGACCGGCCGTCGCTCGAAACCTATCGGCGGCTCAAACACCATGCCGATCGCTCCGGAGACTGGCCGGCCTGGCGCGAACGCGCCCTGGCGCTGCTGCGCCGGAAGCACGCGGAAGCCTCGGCCCGGACCCCGCGCCGCCCGGTCTCGCCGTGGGAGCGCGCGGCCGACCGGTCCACCCTGGCCGAGATTTTTCTCTGGGAAGAAGACGCCGAAACCGCGTGGACCGAGGCGCAGGCCGGCGGATGCAGCCGCGGTCTCTGGTTGCAGCTCGCAAAGACGCGCCAGAAAGACCATCCCGCCGACGCCATCCCCATCTATCTGCGGGAAGCCGAGGCGCACATCGCGCTGAAGAACAACCAGGCCTACGAGGAGGCCGTCGGCCACCTCGGGACGGTGAAGTCGCTCCAGCTCTCTCTCGGCCTGGCCGACGAGTGGAATGCCTGCCTCGCGCGCCTGCGCGCCGCGCACAAGCCCAAGCGCAACTTCATCGCCCTGGCCGCCCGGCTCTGACCGCAGCGCAGCGCCGGCGGCGGGCCGGGCAGTCAGAAGAAGAACGGGACGGAAGCGGCCGGCCGCCATGCGGCGCGAGAAGGCACGAACAACATCCCGTGGTCCAAGGTATCCGCGCCAGTAATTTACCATCGGTGCGGTTGACCGCTCATAGACCCCGCCACGCGGTCGGGTTCCGGCCGGTGTCGGTTGCACCGGAGTCCGCCCGGATAATCATCCCGCTCGGTGCAACGCGGTTGACCCGGCTGCGCCCGCCGCCTTGATTCCTTGCGGGCCCGACCGAGTGGAACCCGGCGCCGCGTGAGAGCGCCGGAGGAGCATTGTCATGCCGAAATCATCCGTGCGCACGCCCATCCCCATCTTGAATCTGCGGGGTGCCCCCGTGTTGATCGATGCCGATCTCGCCCGGATCTACGGCGTGCCGACGAAAGCGCTGAACCAGGCGGTCAAGCGCAACATCCGGCGCTTTCCTGACGACTTCCGGTTCCGTCTCACCAAGACCGAGGTCGCGGAGGTGGTCACGGTTTGTGACCACCTCCAGCCGCTGAAATTCTCGAAGGTCCGTCCCCACGCCTTTACCGAACACGGCGCGCTGATGGCCGCCAACGTTCTGAACAGTCCCGAAGCCATCCGTATGAGCGTCTTCATCATCCGCGCCTTCATCCGGCAGCGCGCGGCGCTGGCCACGAACGCGGCCGTGTTCAAGCGCCTCGCGGAGATCGACCGGACTCTGCTCCTGCACGATTCCGCCCTGCGCGATCTGTATCAAAAACTGCGGCCGTTGCTTGCGCCCCCGCCGGAACCGCCGCGCCGGGAACTCGGTCTCCACACCGGCCTGAAGAAACCCCAGGGGCCACTCCGCCCATGAACCGCATCTACCAAGGCCGCGTGACGGCCGACACGGACAGCATCGAAACTAAAGCATAACCTGCCATGAGCACCGTCTATCGAACCTATGAAGTCCTAATTGAGGAAACGCTTTCTGCCAGCGATCCCAAGCGCCAGAAGTCGGCCAAGCCTCCACGAGAAAATGCGGCGACACGCCGGGCACTGGAAATGACTCATCGGATTTTTCAGGATGCGGTCTGTTACTACATCCTGTGCCTGATCGGGCTGGTGAGAGATGCGAAGGAATCTGCTCCCGACGGATCGGAGATCGAAGTCAATCCCCTGTGGCACACGCTGACGACTGGTGCGCAGGGAGGGAGGACTGATGAGTTGGTGCGTGCTCTGGCCAAACGCTATCCGGATGCACCATGGCACGATAGTCAGGGGTTTTCGTCTTTCCATAGTGCGGTCTACGACTGGAAGCGACTTGGTCTAAATACTGGACCAGCGCAGCTTGCATTGACCTACAAACTGTTGTTCTCGCAGGCCGTAGGAGAGAATATCGACGACAACGCCGCAGCCGCTTTGGAGAATCTAAAGTCTTTCGCCGGAACTTGGATTGCCATTCTGTGCAACGAGGATGGTGATACGACCGTCCCGGGAGGTGGAGTTTACGATACGGTTCACAGACACCTAAAATCCTGTCCCAATGCTGACGCCCAACGGCTCGAACAAGTAATCGGGAAATCGATTGAACAGTCCCTCAGACAACGGCTGATCGATCTGAGGGAGTGGAAGACGGCTCGGGTTCATCGACTCACGCAGGATAATCTACAGTCGAAAAGGAAGAAGAACTCCGAGCAGATTCAAGCCTCTGCTGAGGCCTTGGTGGAGGGAAAATCGAAGAAGGAATGTCTCACCCTCCGGGAGGCTTACTTGAAAGCCCTGAGTCCTGATAAGACACGCAAATATTGCAGCCTGTCGGCGGACCAAATTCAAGCAGCACTACGACTGGCTCACGCCATGCCACTCACGATCGAATCATTTCCGCGACTCCGCTTCGGGACTAGAGACAATTCCTTCGAACAGCCGTTATTCCGTTACCTTCTCCTAAAGAACGTTGACGACTGCAGTGAGGCGGTAGTTCGCGATCTGTGGAATTATATTCGAAACGAAAAACCGGAGGCCGCGCTACAGGACGAAGAAGGGCGCCCGCTTCAAATCTTGCCATACCAAGCAACCGGAAAGGAGCCCCTTTTCCCGTATTTCACCAATTGCCTCGGTATCAGTGTTGTTGATCGCTCTGTTTGGTTTGATTTCGACAAGTCCGCCTTCAAGCGCGCGGCCGAGGAGGTCTTCAAGTATCGTATCCGCTCCGACAAGCGCCGGACCGATTATGCGGCGAAGGCGGCGCGAGTGCGCGCCTTGGAGGGAACCGGAGATTGGCAGGATTCCAAGGGTTTGCCCAAGCAGCTCGGGGGCATGCGCGACGACCCTCGCTGGAAAAAGATGGAGCAACTCCTTGCGGAGATCGGTGGTGGCATCGGCTATGGCCTGCGCCGGAGCACCATTGGTGGCTGGGGGGATCTTCGCGAAGAGTTTCTCAAATCAGCCGAAGCCGGAGAACCGGATGGCGTAGAGTTGGAGATACTGGTGGTTGCCGCCCAAGCGTCCAGCAGTGGTGGTTTCGGTAGCGCGGCATTCTTCAAGAAGCTGGGCGAACCGGAGTATTTTGTGCTTTGGCAGGAGGATTGGGCACCCAAGCAGCCGTGGCATGCCAAGAATTTTGTGGCGTGGTATGTTCGCTACGCTGAAGCCAAGGACGAGTTGAAGATACTAAGTGAAGAAGGAGCCGACACCCCAGAAAATTCTGAAGCGACAACAGGCACGGCGGCAGCGCCGCGGCTGAAGCCCATCTCGATCACCTTGCCAGGCACCACGAACCGGTATGGAGACGAGAGCTTCCGGCCGCTCGATTTCGAATGCAAAATCGAGCCCCATCCGCATCTGGACCTGTTCGATCGGGACGAAGCCGGGCAGTATCGGCTCGTGCGCACCAACACCTTCCTTGCGAAAGACAAATTCAAGGATGGCGGCCCAGAGGGGGCCGAATACCCGCTCACCCTGAGCTATCGCCGCTTCAAACGGGATCGGATCGTTAGCGGGGATGGGCTTTCCATGGAGGCGTTTTATCAGCCACCGTTGGTGATCGAAGGCGCACCCGATTTTCATCAAGAGACGAGGGAGAAGGCATTGAAGTCAAAGAAGGCGTATGCGCCGGCAGCCTTGACGGTCAGCGCGTCACTGCTCCCACCGACTCGTGAATCAGGACCGTATCACCTGACGATGGCGATGCCCGTGGACGTTGATGGACTGACTGCGGCCACACGGAAGATCGACGACAAAAAGCACCTCGATCCAGCCAAACGCTCGGAAAATTCCATTCGGTTCGGACCACCATTGAATGGTGAGTTTACCCGCATGTATTTCCGCTGGCCGGTGGATGCCGAAGCGGAAAAACGGCGACCGCCGGGTGCCTCAGCGGAGGGTCTGGAGGAGAGCAGCAAGCCGGCTAAAATTTCCCCGGCCAAAATATGGTGCGCGAAGGACTTTGATCCGTTCCACATCCTGAGTGTTGATCTTGGCGTCAGGTATGCAGGTGCCTGGTGCCGTGCCAAGGTGTTCAAGGGCGAGGCGGCACCACGGCAGCGCGTCATTTCAGCAGAAGCGGACGAGGCCAGGACCGGCAAAATTGTCTTCGGCGTAGAACAGGTCGGCACATTCCGGCTGCAAGGAGAGGACGCGAAGCACTGGAGAAAGCGCAAAGGCCAGGAGCGCCACTCGTTCGAACAAGAACCATTTGGCAGCCAAGGGCGAAAAGCCACTGAGGATGAGGTCAAGGCTTTCGTGGAGCTGGCAAAAGATATCGTCCCCGAAAGCCCGTGCAACCCATTGCCGCCCGCAGATGAGACGCAGTATTTCCACCAACTGGCCGGTCACTTGCAATTTCGCTTGGCCCGCCGGCTCGGGCAATTGCGCCTGCTGTTCAACCTGCGCTGGCGAGCGACTGGCCGGGTGAAAAAGGACGGCCATATCTATCGGGAGTTGAACGGCGAAGAACTCGATGCCTTCCGTCTGGACCAGCGACTGCGGGTCATCGAGATGCTGGATTTCAAGCCTCGGACCGATGTGGCGGATGACAGGGAAGAATCACACATGGAGAAGCTGCGCTTGATTCTCGCTGACGCAGCAGCTTGGGACGGGCTGGTCTTTGTATTCAAAGAACAGCCTGTGCGGTTGTTCGCAAAACAACGCACGAAAAGCGGCAACGCCGCGCAGGAGGCCGCCAGAAACACTCTCAAGTCACAGTTCGTGCAGTCTGCCAGCACATGGCATTGGGAAGCGCTCACGGAGGAAGTCACCAGGCAGATTGATGCGACCATGGCGACTCTCACCGGTGATTCCGGATTGGTTGCGCGGGCCGCTCACTTTGTCTGGCCATTGATCGAAAAGCGATGGGTTTGGCGGCCCTGTGAAAGAAGCGATAGTGGGAGCCAGTCCCTCCTCGTGTGTGTTGCCGACAGCGCGGCAGTCGCGCAGAACATCACCGGCATGCGCGGCCTGAATATGCGTCGGATTGAACTCTTTCAGGAATTCAGACGTTGCTGCCAGAGCCTGGCCAAACTTGAGCGCCGCTACTACCGGGAGGCGCACAAGGGATTAGAGCCCTCACCCGTGCGTGCGGATGACGTGATCCACGAACCTGCGCCGGCTTGGATCGAAAAGGTCAACGAATTGAGGACTCAACGGGTGAATCAAACCGCCAATTTGATTTTGGCCGAGGCGCTGGGCTTGGATTTGATGAACCCAGACGAAGTTTCGATAGACGGCCTGAAAAAGGCTGCGTTGAAGAACGAACGGGATGTCCACGGTCGTTATGTGAAAAATCCGGACAAACCCCGCGTAGCAGCTATTGTGCTGGAAGATCTTTCGCGGTATCGCACCAGCCAAGACCGTTCCCGATTCGAAAACCGTCAGCTCATGGAGTGGTCCCACCGTCAAGTGCTGACCAAGTTGATTGATATGGCGTGGAAAGTGTTTGGAATTCCGGTGTTCACGGTGGATGCTCGGTTCTCCTCCCGATTCAGCTCACGCACGGGTGCCCCGGGCATCCGGTGTGCGGAAGTTGCCCAGGGGTTTGAACACGAGCACCCTTGGAAAAAGTGGGCCGAAGAAACCGTTCTCGACCCCAAGAGCAAAGATGGCACGCGCGCGCCTTCCGAACGTGCCAATCTTATTCGTGAAACGGCCGCGCGTCTTGCTGTTGCTCCCCGCAAGATCAGCCTGCTATTGCCGCTGGATGGAGGCTCATCATTCCTGCCCGTCGTGCCGCATCTCCCCGATCACGAGGGCTTGGAGCCTAATGCCGACATCAATGCGGCAGCAAATATTGGACTCAGGGCCGTTGCCCATCCGGACCGCTTCGACATCTTTCCACTGCTAAGGGGGAAGGCGAAACCCGATGACGCACTGGAAATTCTCGCAAAGCGCGGGCAATATGCGATTGAAGTCCAAACATTGATGCCGGTGCAACCTGCCGGCGACAGACGCGCAGCATCACACGATCCCAACGGCTCAGACGTCGAGGAGGAGGATGTGGAGTCCGGTCGGATCAAATACCTCTTTGCCTGTCCAAATGTCGGCAACGCACCGGCATTGAGAATCGACGCTCAGAATCGCTATGAGCTGACACCCGGCACAAGTGCCGCTGTTTCGAAAATCTATTGGTCTCGCGTAAAACAGGTATGTCTTGCCCGGATTGAGGCCATCAACGCCGCCCGCCTCGCCAAGTGGCGTGATGGCCAGGGGGAAAAGGACGTCCGGTATTAGCCGTCGTGTCCACCACCGGTCCCCAGTGTTCGCATGTTCCCGCCGGCCGGCCGCGGCGTCCGGGGCCGCATTTACCGTTTGCGCCCGGCCGCCCGGCCGGGTTGGCTGTGGCCCATGAGTTATCGCGAGGCCCTCTCCCGCTGGCGGGCGCTCCCGCCGGAGCGGCGCCGGGCTTTGCGCTGGGCGGCCATCCCCCGCCAGGTCGCGGCCAGCATGGCCTTCGAGGGCGAGCCGGTTGACCCCCAATGGCTGGAGAAACTACACGCCCGCGCGACGCCACCCGCTGGATCGAAACCAGCCGCGGGATCCTCAGCTACACGCAGCTAGCCCCGCTGCTCGCCGAGCGGGTGCTGCGCGTGCAGCAGCGGCTCGAGGCCGAGACCTACGCGGACCTGCCGCTGGACGACGAACTGATCCGCCGCCTGCACGGCAATTTCTGCGGCGACCTCGTGCCCGACTGGGGCGGGCGCTGGCGCTCCATCGAGGTGCAGGTCGGCTCCCACCAGCCGCCCGCCCCTCATCTCGTGCCGCAGTTGATGCGCGACTACGCCGGCAACCTGCAGGCCCGGCTCGCCGACCCGCCCGACCCCGACCTCATGCCCGAACACCCGGCCTATGCGGAAGGCCGGCTGCTGACCATCCACCCCTTCCGGGATTTCAACGGCCGGCTGGCCCGCCTGTGGCTCTGGGAAATCCTCCGCCGGCTCGGTCTGCCTCCGGTGGAGCTGGCGCCGGCCCGGCCACCCGACATCGAATCCTACCTGACGGCGTTGCGCGCCTGCGACGCCGGCAATCTCCGGCCGCTGTCCATCCTCTGGCTCGACCGGCTGGCGCACACCGCCTGACCCGATGGCCGACTCCGGGATCCAGACTTCAGGTGAACTCGCGGCCCAGCCGCCGATGCCCGTCCGCCGGCTGCACAATTACCTCTACTGCCCCCGCCTCTTCTATCTCCAGTGGGTCGAGAACATCTTCGAGCAGAATGCCGACACGGTCGCAGGATCGGCCGTTCACCGCCAGGCCGATCAGCCCTCCAAATTCGACGACGCCAAGTCCACCGCCCTCCGCGAGGGCTTGCCGGAAGGGGCCAAACTCCGCTCACTCCGCCTGGAGAGCGCGTCGCTCGGGTTGGTCGGCATGATCGACATCGTCGAAGGCGGACCGGACGGCACCTGTGTGGTCGATTACAAGAAAGGTTCCGCCCGCCGGCTGGAGGACGGCAGCCGTGTTGCCAAGGAGCCCGATGCTGTCCAGATGGCAGCCTACGCGCTGCTCTTGCGCGAGCACGGCACGACCGTCGAGGGCGCAGCCATCTACTACGCCGAGGACAAGCGCCGGGTGCCAGTGGAACTGTCGGAGGCTCTTTTCGCTAAAACCAAAGCGGCGTTGGCCGAAGCCGGCGCTACCGCCGCCGCAGGCAAGCTGCCGCCGCCCCTCGTCAACGACCGGCGCTGCGACTTCTGCTCCGCCTACCCCGTCTGCCTGCCCAAGGAATCGGCCTGGTGGGCGCAGGCACGGGAAAGAACGTTGGCGGACGATGCCCAATTGCGCCTCGCTTTTCCCGACGGCGAGCTGCCGCCAGAACTGACCGGCGAGCCGCCGGCCGACCACGACCCGATGCCGCCGCCCCGGCCGCCACGCGACGATGGCGAACTGCTCGTGGTGCAAAAACCCGGCTCGCAGGTCGGACAGCGCGGGGGCGAATTCGTCGTCACCCTGCAAGGCGAGGTGGTGCGCAAGCTGCCCCTGCACCAGGTGCGCGCGATCTACCTCTACGGCGCGGTGCAGGTGACGGCGCAGGCGGCCGAGTCGTGCCTCGAGAACGGCGTTGATGTGGCCTATTTCGCCGCCTCGGGCCGCTTTCTCGGCCTGCTGCGAGGTTTGCCGATGAGCGGAGTGGACGCCCGGCTGGGCCAGGCGCGATTGTTCGAAGAGCCGTTCTTCCGGATGAAGATGGCGCGCGCCTGCCTGCGGGCGAAGATCCACAATCAACGCGTCATGCTCATGCGCAACGGCGAGGTGCCCGACCGCGTGCTGCGGCTGATGGCCGAGGCGCGCGACGCGACCGAGGATGCGCGCACCATCCCCGAGCTGATGGGCTGCGAGGGCGCGGCCGCCAATCTCTACTTCGAGCAGTTCGCCTCGATGCTGAAGGGTGACGTGTGGAGGTTCGACTTCATGGGCCGCAACCGCCGCCCGCCGCGCGATCCGGTCAATGCCCTGCTCTCGCTCGGCTACTCGATCCTCGCCAAGGAACTGGCCGGGGTGTGCCATGCCGTGGGGCTCGACCCATTTCTTGGTTTCATGCACCAGCCGCGCTACGGACGCCCGGCGCTCGCGCTCGATCTGATGGAGGAGTTCCGCCCGTTGATCGCGGATTCGGTGGCAATCACATTGGTGAACCGCGGCGAGATCGACCCCGGTGATTTCATCAAGTCGGCCAACGGCACGTTTCTGAACGAGCAGGGGCGGCGGCGCTTCTGGGAGGCCTGGTTTCGCCGGATGGACACGGAAGTGAAGCATCCGCAATTCGGCTACACCATGAGCTACCGGCGCATGCTGGAGGTGCAGGCCCGGCAGCTCTGGCGCGTCGTGCGCGGCGACGCGCCGGTCTATCACGGTTTCGTCACCCGCTGAACATGGCCAACGTGCGGCTCCGCTACCTCGTCTCCTACGACATCGCCAACGCCAAGCGGCTGCGGCGGGTCGCCAAGTGCATGGAAAGTTTCGGCACCAGGCTGCAATTCTCCGTTTTCGAATGTCCGCTGGATGACCTCCGGCTGGCCCAAGCCAAGGCCGCGCTCGCGGAAATCATCAACCGCGACCACGATCAGATCCTGTTCGTGTCGCTCGGCCCCGAGGCCGCCGATGCGACCTTGATTATCGAGGCGCTGGGGCTGCCCTACACGGTGCGCTCGCGGGTGACCATCGTTTGAAGGATTGACCCGGTCCGGCGGATGGCTTGGCTTTGCTCCGGCCAAGGCCACCGACCAGTTTACCTCCGCCATTGGTAAACCACGCTATTTGAAATCGCGAGGGATTCGGACCGGGCGAGCACCCCGAGTGCGAGAGGGCTGCCCTGTGGAGCGCTCGCAAACTATATTTCAGACGGGAAACCTGGAGACGTGCGCGCAACTCGGGCGCAGCACAAGCTGCAGATCTCGGGTGCTCGTTCCTCACAATCGCGCCCGTGCGGAGAATGCCGGTTATCCACAGGGTCTGTTCCCCCCGTCGCGATTTCAGGAAGCGTGAGGCGGTTTCCAAGAACATCAAAATCTCCCAAGTCATCACGTTCCCCCCGTCGCGATTTCAGGAAGCGTGAGGCGGTACAACGTGAGCGGCGTGAACAAGGGCAAGTATGAGTTCCCCCCGTCGCGATTTCAGGAAGCGTGAGGCGGTGACGGGGGAAAAACAAAAAACAACAACAACAACGTTCCCCCCGTCGCGATTTCAGGAAGCGTGAGGCGGCATTAGATTAACCAAATCCGATTTAAGATAATCGGTGTTCCCCCCGTCGCGATTTCAGGAAGCGTGAGGCGGTTCTACGACGTGCGCCGCCGGCCCGTCCGCGCCCCCGTTCCCCCCGTCGCGATTTCAGGAAGCGTGAGGCGGACCCGCAGCACTCGAACGGCTCAACGGCCCGTTTGTTCCCCCCGTCGCGATTTCAGGAAGCGTGAGGCGGGGATTCGGGACGCGGGAACAAGGCCGGATGCACGCGTTCCCCCCGTCGCGATTTCAGGAAGCGTGAGGCGGATCGAGCAGTCGCGGCGCATGGGCCTCATCGCGGAGTTCCCCCCGTCGCGATTTCAGGAAGCGTGAGGCGGGGCCTCGGGGCTGACGAGGAACCGCTGCGCGAGACGTTCCCCCCGTCGCGATTTCAGGAAGCGTGAGGCGGTGCACCACCTTGTCGGAAATCTCCTCGGGATTGAACGTTCCCCCCGTCGCGATTTCAGGAAGCGTGAGGCGGTCTCGGAAGAAAAGCACCCGTCTGAAATAGAGCAGTTCCCCCCGTCGCGATTTCAGGAAGCGTGAGGCGGCGTCGCAATCGCAATCGCTCCATCAAGCGTTACCGTTCCCCCCGTCGCGATTTCAGGAAGCGTGAGGCGGATCCCGCCCACGAATACGACCAAGCCGATCTTGAGTTCCCCCCGTCGCGATTTCAGGAAGCGTGAGGCGGGGCGGGCGGCCGTCGATGGCGCTGGCCTTGTCGGCGTTCCCCCCGTCGCGATTTCAGGAAGCGTGAGGCGGTCCGAACAACTACGTGCGCGGACCGTTTGCCAGCGTTCCCCCCGTCGCGATTTCAGGAAGCGTGAGGCGGACCACCCTCCAGCTCGCCGCCTACCTGCCGCCCGGCGTTCCCCCCGTCGCGATTTCAGGAAGCGTGAGGCGGTCCTTCAGTTTCCGCTCGCGCTCCGCGGGCGAGAGGGTTCCCCCCGTCGCGATTTCAGGAAGCGTGAGGCGGCGTCGCGGTGGCGACGCTTGGCGTCCAGCACGGCGTTCCCCCCGTCGCGATTTCAGGAAGCGTGAGGCGGGCCGGCAGCGCGGCCGGGAATCGCGCATCGGGAACGTTCCCCCCGTCGCGATTTCAGGAAGCGTGAGGCGGATGCGCAGGACCTCCGCCAAACAGCGCGCCGCCGGCGTTCCCCCCGTCGCGATTTCAGGAAGCGTGAGGCGGTCGTCGGCCACTCCAACGGCTGCGAACTCATCGCCGTTCCCCCCGTCGCGGTTTCAGGAAGCGTGAGGCGGCCTTTCAGCAAGCCGCCAAACACGCCTGACCCATGCGTTCCCCCCGTCGCGGTTTCAGGAAGCGTGAGGCGGAAACGGAGCTTTTCGCATGAGCGGGGAAAACGGCAGTTCCCCCCGTCGCGGTTTCAGGAAGCGTGAGGTTCACTTCGCCACGGCGACGGGGAAGCCGTGCTTGCGCAGGGCGCGGTGCAGCTCGCGGATGTGGGCGTGGTCGCGGGTCTCGACGGTGCAGACGGCGTTGACGGCGGAGACGTCCGGGCCGCTGAAGGCGCGGTCGTGCGCGATGTCCTTCACGCTGGCGCCGCACTCGGCGATGACGCGCGCCAGCCCGGCCAGCCCGCCGGGCCGGTCGCTGATCGTGGCGGTGAATCGCGTGATGCGGCCGTCATGCACGAGGCCCTTCTCGATCACGCGGCTGAGGATGGCGGGGTCGATGTTGCCGCCGCAGACGGCGAGCACGACCCTCTTGCCGCGCAGTTCCGGCAGCAGCCCCGCCATCATGGCGGCAAGCGGCGCGGCGGCGGCGCCCTCGACGACGATCTTCTCCATCTCGACCATCCGCAGGATGGCGAGGGCGATCCAGTCTTCGCTCACGCGCACCACGCGGGCGAGCCGGGGGCGGGCGAGCCGGAAGGCGTTGTCGCCGACCCGCAGCACGGCGAGGCCGTCGGCCAGGGTGGCGCGGCGCGGGATGGTGACGGGGCGCCCGGCCTTGAGCGCGGCGGTGAAGCTCGATGTCGCCATCGATTCCACCCCGATGACCTTCACGCGCGGGCGGAGCGCCTTGGCGGCGAGGGCGAGCCCGGCGATGAGCCCGGCGCCGCCGATGGGCGCGACGATGGCATCGGCGTCCTTCACCTGCTCGAGGATCTCGAGCGCCATGGTGCCCTGGCCGGCGATGATGTCGGGGTTGTCGAACCCGTGGATGTAGGTCAGGCCCTCGCCATCCACCAGCCGGTCGGCGTGCGCGCGGGCCTCGGCGAAGTCGCGCCCCCGCACCAGGACGCGCGCACCGAGCTTTTTGCAGGTGCTGATCTTGATGAGCGGGGCGTAGTCGGGCATCACGACCGTCACCGGGATGCCCAGCAGCCGGCCGTGGTAGGCGAGGCCGAGGGCGTGGTTGCCGGCGGAGGCGGCCACGACGCCGCGCTGGCGGCGGCCGGCATCGAGCCGGAGCAGGGCGTGGCGCGCGCCGCGCTCTTTGAACGAGCCGGTGCGCTGGAGGTTGTCCAGTTTGCAGAAGATGCGCGCGCCGGTGATCTCGGAGAGCGGGATGGACTCGGGGCAGGGAGTGGCGACGACTCCGCCGGCGATGCGCCGGCGGGCCGCCCGGATGTCGGCAAGGGTGACAGGCATGGACGGGGCTTTTCGGGCGTTCTACCGCGCCAGGGCCCGCACGCAAACAAAGACGCGGGCGCAACGGGCGCAACGAATCCGCGGAGCAGGCTCCAGGGGAATTATCGAGCGTCGCTCGATGGACTGACAGCAAGAGGTGGAGCGGATTGCCCTCAATCCGCTCTGAACGCGTTGAGGGCAACGCGTTCCACCCGTGTCAGGCTGATTTGCGAGCCTCAATAACCCGACTTCCGCGGTTGGTATGCGTTGGCTCGACTGTAGGAGCGGCTTTATGCCGCGATTCTTTTGATCCCTGAAATGTCCCGCCACCTATCGGGGCATAAAGCCCCTCCTACAGATTCTCCAATCTCGGAATCCGAGTTGAGTAATCCTCAATCACGGCCTCGCCGGAGCTCGGCTCTCCAACGACTTCGGGTAGCGACTTGCGACGCTGGGTAGATCGACGATCTCGGGGTCCGGGCTTCCCGAAAAATCCGTTCAGGTGCGGGGCGGACGATCGCCGCCGCGGCGCTTTTGCATCTCCTCTCGGGCGGCGGCGCGCTCCTCGTCATCGAGCTGGCCGTCACCGTTCCTATCGAAGCGCTTGAGGATCTCCTCGCGCATGCCCTCGCCGCGCGGACCGCCGGGTCCGCCGCGCTCCTGCATGGCCTTGCGGGCCTCGGCGCGCTCGGACTCGTCGAGCTGGCCGTCTCCATTTTTATCGAAGCGCTTCCGCGCCTCTTCGCGCAGGCGCTCGCGGGCCGGGCCACCGGGCCCGTCCTGCTTCCAGAATTCTTCGCGGGCCTTCATGGCCTCGGCGCGCTCCTCGTCGTTGAGTTTGCCATCGCCGTCCTTGTCGAAGCGCTTGAGGATCTCCTCGCGCAGCCGTTCGCGGCCCGGGCCGCGGCCTTCGCCGGGGGCGCCCTCGCGGCGGCGTTCCATCCGGCCCATGGCCTCGCGGGCGGCGGCCTTTTCGTCGTCGTCGAGCCGGCCGTCGCCGTTCTTGTCGAAGCGTTTGATGATTTCTTGGCTGCGTCGGCCGGGTTCGGGCCGGGTCGGTTTGGCTTCGGCGGCGGCGCCGGCCGGCAGGGCGAGGAGGGCGACGGCCAACAGGCTGAGGGAGAGTTCGTTGGGCTTCATGGTGGAACCTTTCCGGGTTGGGGGGGTTGCTTTTTCCCTAGACGGCCCCGCCTTGGGGCGGTTACAGCCATGGGCGCGAGCCCATGTATCAGGTCACCTTTTCGGAGCAGAGCATGCAGGAGCTGAACCGGTTGGACAAACTGGCCCAGTTGGAGGCCATTGATCCGATCAGCCGGGTGAAGCAGAGCGACCTGGCCAATCCCCGCGAGCCGCTGGGCAAGTTCACGCGGGCGGGCAAGGACTTCTACCGGCTGCGGGCGGGCGACTTCCGGTTCTATTTCGAGGTGCAGGGCGACAAGCTCCACACCCACTACATCCTGCACAAGGACTCGCTGGAGGATCTGCTCTTCCGCATGAAGCTGCCGGTGTCCGAGCAGCAGTTGTTCGAGCAGCACTCCAAGTTCTGGAAATACCTCGAAAGCCTGACGAAATGACGGCCCGCCGCGCCCATGTCTGACTTCGAGCAGCGCGACAACCCCTACAACGTCACGCAGGCGAGCCGGATCTATTTCCTGCCGAACCTGATGACGGCGGGCAACCTGTTCTGCGGGTTCGTGGCGGTCATCAAGTGCATCCAGGCGCGGCTCATCACCGACGGCGGCGAATACGCCTCGCTCCACGCCAGCCAGTCGGCGGCGACTTTCTACACCCACGCGGTGTGGTTCATCCTGGCGGCGGTGGTGTTCGACTCGCTCGACGGGCGGCTGGCGCGCATGGGCGGACGCACCTCGCTCTTCGGCGCGGAGTTCGACTCGCTGGCCGACGTCGTTTCTTTCGGCATCGCGCCGGCGTTGATGGTGTTCTTCCTCATCCTCGCGCCGAAGGAGCAATACCAGTGGTTCCGCGAGCTGGGTTGGATCATCGCCTTCATCTACCTGTTGTGCGGCGCGGTGCGGCTGGCGCGGTTCAACGTCATCACCAACCCCCTGCTTCACCGCACCGAGGCGGAGTCGAACAAGGACTTCATCGGCCTGCCCATCCCGGCCGCGGCCGGGACGGTGGCCACATTGGTGCTGCTGCTGCTCAACTTCGCCGCCAACGCCCGGGAGCTGCGCCAGTCGGCCCTCGCGCTGCCGCTCATCCTCATCCTCGTCTCCGTGCTGATGGTCAGCACGGTGCGGTTCCCGAGCTTCAAGCAGGTCAACTGGGAGACGAAGACGCGGTTCCGGACCTTCGTCTTCGTCTTCATCGTGCTGGTGCTGCTGGTGCGCTTCCAGGAGATCGCCTTTTTCGTCGTCTTCCTCGGCTACATCTTCTACGGGCTCTTCGCGCACTACCGGCGCTCCGCCCGGCACGCGCAGATGCGGGCCCTGCGCCGGAAGGTCGTGAAGAAGCAGGAACAAACCTCCCCATAACCCGCGCCCGTGAACAACCGCCCGGTTATCCGCAGGCTCCGCCGGGTTGCCCACACTCCCGCCGGCCGGATTTCCCCTCCGGCGGCGCCGGGTTTTTCCCATCTTCCCAGGCCATAATAATACGAATACTTCCTTGTTGAATCCCTCTCTAATCAATCATTCTGTGGGCAACCGCACCCCCCACACCGACCGATGAAATTCAAGATCAACCGCGACCACTTCAGCAACGGCCTGGCCCAGGTGCTCAACGTCGTCGGCTCCAAGGCCGCCATGCCTATCCTGAGCAACGTGCTCATCGAGGCGGAGAAGGATCAGATATCCCTGACCACTACCAACCTCGACCTCGGCATCCGCTGCCGCATCAAGGCCGAGGTCAAGGAGGGCGGCAGCATCACCCTGCCGGTCAAACGCCTCGCCGGCATCGTGCGCGAGCTGCCCAACGTGGACGTGTCCGTCGACACCACGGCCAGCCACCAGGCCAAGATCGCCTCCGGCGGCTCGAACTTCCGCATCATGGGGCTCGCGGCGGACGAGTTTCCCAAGCTGCCCGACACGGCCGAGGACAAGACCTTCGCGCTCGAACAGGCCGAGCTGGCCACGATGCTCGGCAACGTCGCCTACGCCCAGTCCACCGACGAGACGCGCTATATCCTCAACGGGGTCTATTTCAACTTCAAGGACGCCAAGCTCGCCCTCGTCGCCACCGACGGCCGCCGCCTCGCCCTCGTCTCGAAGGAAATGCCCGTCCCCGCGACCAGCGCCGGCGCCATCATCCTGCCCGCCAAGACCGTCGCCGAGCTGCTCCGCCTCCTCGGCAAGGGCGAGAAGCTCAAGGTCGCCTTCAACGAGCGCCGCGCCGCCTTCCAGATCGAGACCGGCAAGGACAGCTCCGGCCTCACCGACAGCATCTACCTCTTCTCCAAGGTCGTCGAGGGCAACTACCCGAATTACCAGCAGGTCATCCCGAAGGAGACCCACCAGCGCATCAAGCTCGAGCGCGAGCTGTTCCTCCAGTGCATCCACCGCGCGGCCCTCGTCACCTCGGAAAAATCCAACTCGGTGAAGATCAAGCTCGGCGCCAACCTGCTCGAGATCACCGCCTCCTCGCCCGATTTCGGCGAGTCGCACGAATCCATGGCCATCTCCTACAGCGGACCCGAGCTGCAGGTGGCCTTCAACCCGCAGTTCCTGATGGACCCGCTCCGCGCCCTCACGAAGGACGAGGTCTTCTTCGAGGTGAAGGACGAGGTCAGCCCCGGCGTGTTCAAGACGCTCGAGTCGTTCGTCTGCGTCATCATGCCGGTCCGCCTGAGCTGAGCGGCGCGCCCGGCGCCCCAACGCCATGGATGCGCTCACGCATGTGCTCGTGCCCGCGGTCGCGGTGCTCGTCGGGCTGTTCTACCTGAACCTCCGGCTCGCCTCCCCCGCGCTCGCCATCGTCATCCGCTGGCTGCGCTGGGTGCTGTTCGCCCTCTTCGTGGCCGACACGAACGCGCGTTTCGAGTGGATCGACCGGCCGCTCTGGGTCGTCGCCCTCTGCGCCCTGGTCGGCTGGTTCCTCGTCGAGGCGGTGTTCAACTGGCTGAAGGTCTCCGCCATCAGCCTGAGCCCGCTGCCGCTGTTCCCGAAATTCACCGCCAACACCAGCGGCGACGAATGGCCCGTGCACCAGCGCCTCCTCACGGTCCGCGAATGGCTCCGCAACAACCGCTTCATCCAGGTGCAGGCGCTCAAGGCCGAAGTCGGCGGCGGCATCTGGCTGCGCGTCTCGGTCTACCAGACCCACGACGGCACCATGCGCCTGCAGGTCGCCTTCCTGCCGCAGGACAGCGGCGCCATCACCGTCTGCTACAGCCTGGCGACCGAGACCCAGGGCGGCCGCCGTTACGTGACCGACAATTTCTTCCTGCCCTTCGGCGGCTTCTACCCGGAGAACTGGATGGTCGAGCGCAGCCCGTGGTGGCGCCGGCTGCCCGCGCTCGTCGCCCGCCACCGCCGCCGGCTCGAGCAGGCGGGCGAGACGCCCGTGCCATGGGACATCGAGCCGCTGGCCGACCTCAACCGCCAGCAGCAGATCATGGAGCAGGTGAACACCGAACTGGGCTTTCTGCTCCCGCACGCCGAGCGCGAGGAGTTCGGCAAGATCACCCCCGAGGGTCGCTTCCGCGTCTGGAAAGAGGCGTGGCTGCTCGACTACCTCGGCATCACCGCGCGCTACCAGTGAGTTAAGACGGGGAGAGCGCGCCAGTTTTTGCAAAAGCGCCATGAAAGCCCGGACCCGCGCAAAATCGGCTCGTCAGCGCCGCCATTCCGGCTAGCGGTGTAAATCATGCTGTTGCTCGCCGCCGCCGTCTCCGCCCAGGACAAGCTGAAGGACATCCCCCCGTCCACCTGGCTGAAGATCGGCATCGGCATCGCCGCGGTGGTCGTGGCGGTCATATTGCTGCGCAAACTGGCCAAGATGAACAAGGTCGTGCTGGGCGTCATCGTCTTTGTCGTCGGCACCATCGTGTTCTTCAACTGGGTGTATTACCGGAAGGAACCGGCGTTCATGACCCCCGTCATCAACAAGATCGCGCCCTTCTTCCCCAGCGCCGGCTCCTACGACTCCAAGCAGCGTTCCGGCCCGTAATCAGTGGTAATACCGCGGGGGCGGACGGGCGGTTTTACTGTATACCAGAAAACGGGTGGTATTCCGCGGCGGAGGCGTTAGGCCTTCGGTTCCCCTTTATGCCTAAGACACACTCTGACATCGGACTCATCGGCCTCGCGGTGATGGGTCAGAACCTCGCCCTCAACATCGCGGATCACGGCTTCCGGATCTCCGTCTACAACCGCACCGCCGAGAAGACCGACAAGTTCGTCGCCGAGAACCCGTCCACCCCCGGCGGCCTCGTCGGCACGAAGACGCTCGAGGAGTTCGTCGCCTCCCTCGCGAAGCCGCGCAAGACGGTCATCCTCGTCCAGGCCGGCAAGGCCACCGACGCCGTCATCGACGGCCTCGTGCCGCTCCTCGAGCAGGACGACATCATCATCGACGGCGGCAACGCGCTCTGGACCGACACCATCCGCCGCGAGAAGGCGCTCCGCGAAAAAGGCCTGCGCTTCATCGGCTCCGGCGTCTCCGGCGGCGAGGAGGGCGCGCGCTTCGGCCCGTCGCTCATGCCCGGCGGCGACCCCGCGGCCTACCAGGAGCTGGAGAAGATCTGGAACGCCGTCGCCGCCAAGGTGGACGCGAAGACCGGCAAACCTCTTACGGGCGCCACGCCCGGCCACCCCATCGTGGGCGGCGTGCCCTGCGCCACCTACATCGGCGAGAACGGCGCGGGCCATTACGTGAAGATGGTCCACAACGGCATCGAATATGGCGACATGCAGATGATCTGCGAGGCCTACGCCGTCATGAAGGGCCTCCTCGGCCTCAAGCCCGCCGAGATGGGCGCCATCTTCTCCGAGTGGAACGAGGGCATGCTCGGCTCCTTCCTCATCGAGATCACCGCCGACATCCTCAAGCAGAAGGACCCCGTCACGAACAAGCCCTTCGTGGACATCGTCCTCGACACCGCCGGCCAGAAGGGCACCGGCAAGTGGACGTCGGTCAACGCGCTCGACATGGGCGTGCCCGCCCCGACCATCGCCGAGTCCGTCTTCGCGCGCTGCATCTCCGCCGTGAAGGAGGAGCGCGTCGCCGCCTCGAAGATCCTCAAGGGTCCGAAGAAGAAATACCGCGGCTCCAAGAAAGCCCTCGTCCAGGCCATCCACGACGCGCTCTATTGCTCGAAGATCTGCTCCTACGCCCAGGGCTTCCAGCTCATGCGCGAAGCGCAGAAGGAATACCAGTGGAAGCTCGACTTCGGCCAGATCGCCCAGATCTGGCGGGGCGGCTGCATCATCCGCGCGACCTTCCTCCAGAAGATCACCGAAGCCTACGCCCAGAACCCCGGCCTCGCCAACCTGCTGCTCGACCCGTATTTCAACCGGACCGTGCGGAACGCGCAGGAAAACTGGCGCAAGGTCGTCGCCCTCAGCGCCGAGTGCGGCGTGCCCGCGCCGACCTTCGCCTCCGCCCTCGCCTACTACGACAGCTACCGCTCCGCCCGCCTGCCGGCCAACCTCCTCCAGGGCCAGCGCGACTTCTTCGGCGCCCACACCTACGAGCGCACGGACCAGCCCCGCGGCAAGTTCTTCCACCTCGACTGGCCCGAGCCGTCCCGTCCCCAGCTCTCGGTCTGAGCAAGCTCTGGCCGGGGCCACTCGCCCGGCGTGTTTCTCGCGGCGCGGTCCCTGGACCGCGCCGCTTGTCTGAACGGGGCGAAGCGAAGAAAACCAGGAAAGGGCTCTGAACCCGGATTCCGCGGTTGGTATGCGTTGGCTCGACTGTGGGAGCGGCGTTATGCCGCGATTCTATTGAGCTTCACCTGATGGGTGAGCTTTCAGGCTTGATAAAAAAGGGCCTGAAATTGGGCGTCATGACAAGCACAAGCCGCAGATTATAAGTAGCATGCCAACACAGCTTCCAACTGCGACGCAGTTGAAGAACAACGCATCAACTGCGGATCTTAGGCTGAAATGTCCCGCCCCCGCCCGGCTCGCCGCCCAAGCCCAGCGCCTGCCGGGCGCGGCCCCACTCCGCGGCGGGTCGTCGGCGAAAAAGCTTCCCGCGCCGGCATCCACGGCCGGCGCCGGCTCGTATCCGCCCCGGGCCAGCAAACCGTTTGCACCAGCGGCGATAGGGAATGAACTATCGGCCCCCAGCCTCACTCATTACTCCAGCCCGGCAACGGGACGCCCCCAACCTCAGCCAACTTTCCCTCAAACGCGTGACTCGGGCCGGTTTCACTCTGATCGAGGTGATGATGGCGACCGCCCTCGTGGTTGTCGGGGTGGTGGGCATGATGCAGGCGGTGACCATCGGGGCCGAGACGCTCGACACCACCCACAAGCAGCAGGTCGCCATGCAGGTGGTCGCCGCCGAGATCGAGCGGCTGCGCGGCGGGGCCTGGACCACCATCGCCAACCTGCCCTCGGCGGCGACGATCACCATCGGTCCCGCCGGAGCGATCACGGGCGACACCCTCAGCTTCGCGCTCAGCAATTACACCGCCACCACCGCCGACGACAACACCGCGCTCGGCGCGCTGGCGCCCGGCTTCACCTGCTCCTTCGCCAGCACGCGCCTCCGCCCCGTCGCCGCCACCGCCGCCACGGTGACGTTCGTGAAGGTGGCCTACACCGTCACCTGGAAAAGCAGCACCGGCCGCCCGCACACCCGCCGCACCGAGGCCTTCCTGGGCATGAACGGACTCCATCTCTCCCGCCAGCAATCATGAAACCCGGCGCGCCCGCCCTCCGGGCCTTTACCCTGGTGGAGGTGCTCGTCGCTTCCACGCTCGCCGCCCTGGCCATGACCGCGGTGCTCTCCAGTTTTGTTTTCCTCGCGCGCAATTTCACGCGGCTGGCCAACCACCAGGCGCTGGAGGAGCAGGGCCGCCGGGCGCTGGCGTGGCTGCAAAGCGACCTGGCCCAGGCGCGCGCGGTCAAGCCCGGCAGCAGCCCCACCGCCGGCGCCCTCACGCTCGTGCTGCCGGCCGGCGAAGTCACCTACACCTACGACAGCACCGCGCTCCGGCTGCGGCGGCAGGCCGATTTCGGCGCGACCACCGATCTTTATCTGCTCACCAACGCGGGCTGCCGCTGCGCCTCCTTTGCCTTCCGCTACTACACCGGCACCGGCGGCTCGCCCGCCGACCAGGTCACGCCCTCGCTCAACGTGCCCTACAGCATCAAGCAGGTGCAGGTGGAGTTTTTGCTGCAGTCCCCGTCCACCCAGCCGGTCGAGACGCGGCGGCAATACGCCATGGTCTCCTCCCGGCTCCAGATCCGGAACAAACAGGCCCCCGATGGCGGTTAGAGACACCGCCGCCGCCATCACGCTCGTCGCGCTCAGCCTCATCAGCGCGCTCGGGCTGGCCGTGGGCAGCTACCTCGCCCTGTTCTCGCGCTCACTCGAGCTGGGCGTGCGCCAGTTCCACAACGACCGCGCGCGCGAGCTCGCCCAGACCGGCCTCGAGGAGGCCCTCTGGGCGCTCAACCAGGACAACTGGTCCGGCAGCGGCCCGTCCGGCGCCGTGGCCTGGACCACCACCGGCCTCAACCGCAGCGTCACCCTGGATTACGGCTCCCTGGGCCACGGCGCCACGGGCCAGGTCGTGGTCACGGTGAACAACTACGCCAGCGCCGGGCCGGTCTGGCCGACGGCGATTTCGGATGCCACCGTCACCCTCGGCACCGGCCGGATCATCCGGGAAAAACTCCAGGCCGCCACCGCCCCCGCCCCGCTGTTCGGCAACGCCATCGCCTCGGCCGAGGCGGACGTCACGTTCGTCGCGGGCGGCACCGTGGACAGTTGGAACTCCGATCCCGACAACAACCCCGCCACCGCCGCCGTGCCCTACTCCTTCACCGCAGGCGACCCCGCCAATTACGCGGCGGTCGTCGCCGGCCGGACCGACGGCGTCAACGGCGTCGTCCTCACCCAGGCCGAGGTCCGGGGTTACGTGGCCACCTTCGGCCAGCCGGTCGCCTATTCGGTCTCGGGCTCGCCGCCCGGCAAGGTGCGGGGCCCGGCCACCGCCGCGGGCGTCAATGTGGACACCGCCCGGCTCGGCCGCTCCGCCTTCGTGCCGGTTTCGCCGGTCTTCACCATCACCCCGCCGCCCACCGGCGGCGCCAACTACGGCGGCCTGATCCTCGGCGCGCTGCAGTTGGTCAACGCCCTCCTCACCGCCCCGCTCGGCATCGATCTCTACGAGACCAGCGGCGACCTCACGATTCTCGGCATCCCGCTCGTCTCACCGAGCCTCGTGGTGGACCGTCCGCTGAAGATCATCGTCAACCGCGACCTCACCATCGGCAACGGCGGCGTCGGCTTCGCCGGCAAGATCACCATCACCCCCACCGGCTCGCTGCAGCTCTTCGTGCTGGGCGACTGCACCATCGGCGGCAACGGCATCGACAACCAGAACACCGATCCCGCCAAGTGCGTCATCTTCTGCAGCAGCTCCGCGACCTCCGACACGCTGCAATACACCACCGCGCAGGACTTCCGCGGCGTCATCTACTGCGAAAACAAACCGATCGACATCCGGCAGAACGCCACCTTCCACGGCGCCCTGCTCAGCCGGAACCGGGTCAGCTTCAGCGCATCGGCCACCGCGCCCGTCTTCCATTACGACACCGCGCTGCGGGGCCGGCGCTTCGACAACATCACCACGCCCTACGTCATCCGCCAGCTCACCGAACCCTGAGCCGCCGCCCCGCGCCCCCTCCCACGCCATGTTCCTCCCCGCCATCGGCCAACTCCGCGAGCAGCGCGGACTCCTGATCGAGCTCAACCCCTGCCAGACCCTCGTGGCCGGCATCACCCGGCCGCGGCGCGGGCCGGTCACGCTCGACTTCGCCGCCGAGTTCGACCGCGCCAACACCGTCGCGCTCCGCCAGTGGCTCGAGGGCAAGGCCGACCACCGCAAGACCTGGCAGACGGCCATCTGCGGCTTCGTCCCGCAGTCGGGCCTGCTGCAGCGCGAGACCGTGCAGCCCGCCGACCTCATCAACCCGGCGCGGCTGGCGGAGTTCATCCGCGAGCAGCAGACGCGCCGGGGCGGCTCGTCCGCGCCCTTCCACCAGGCCAGCGCCGACGGCTGGGTGTTCCGGGCCCTCGGCGCGCTCGACGGCCAGCTCCTGCAGGAAGACGGCCCGGCCCGGCCCGCGCTGCTCCTCGGCCTGCCGCGGCCCGAGCTCCACGAGGTGCAGCAGCACCTGCTCGACCTCCACCTCATGCCGCTGCGGCTCGAGCCCGCGTTGCCGCCGCTCTTCGGCTCGCTCTACTACCTCATGGCCCGGCGCCACCAGCCGCAGGCCCCCGTGGTCTTTGTCATCCGCGAGCAGACCACCGCCGTTTACATCCTCGGCAAGGAGGGCGTTCACACCCCGGGGGTGATCCCGCACGGCCTCTCCTCCATCGTCCAGCTCGTGCGCAAGGATCTCGCGCTCGAGGACGACACCGAGGCGCGCCGCCGGCTGACGGATCCGAGCGAGGAGCTGCGCAAGCGCATCAAGCGCCTCCTCCGCGGGATTGGTGGCGAGCTGCGCCCCGTGATTGATTCCTACGAGATGACCACCGGGCAGCCCGTGGGCGACATCTACTGCGCCTACCTGCCGCCGTCGCTCGCGTGGCTGGCCGAGCCCCTCGCGCAGGTCGTCGGCCACCAGCCGCTCGCGCTCGACTGCCAGGAGTGGATGCAGACCGCCGGGCTCCAGCCCGCCCCCCGCGTGCCCGCGCTCGGGCCGCAGTGGCTCGGCGCGCTCAGCCTGGTGGCGCGCCTGCCCGAAGCCAGCGGCCTCAAGTCCGAGAAATCCTTCGGCCAGAGCATTTCCTACCAGCGCCCGTGGCACGCCGATTGCCGCCAGCTCGCCGAGCTGCCGAACCGGAACCCGGTGCGGACCCGCTTCCTCGCCGCCACCGTCGCCGTCGCGCTCGCGGTGCTCGGCCTCACCGTGGCCGGCTGGCAATGGTATGTCCGCCGCGCCCTGCGCGCGGACACGGATTACTGGCAGAGCCAGATGGATTCCAACCAGGCCTTGTTCGACGAACTCACCACCGCGGGGCGGGACCTCCTCGACCGCACCGGACGGCTCGAGCGGGCCCACGCGCTCATGCGCGCCCCGTTCCAGACCACGGAATTCCTCATGACCATCGGCCGCTCCCTCCCGCCCCGGATGCGGCTCGACCGCATCGAGGCCAACGACCAGCGCGTCCTCCTCGCCGGCAGCCTGCTCGAACCCGCGGAGGAGGCCAGCCGCTCGCTCGGGCGCTACCTGGAGAGCCTGCGCCGCCACCCGGAGCTCGCCGGCCGCTTCGCCAGCATCAGCGCCACCTCCCTCCAGCGCGAGCGCGCCACCGAGGCGCTCGCCTTCGAGATCACCCTGCGCCTCAACCCCCCCCGCCCCTGATGAATTACCTGCACCTCCTCGGGACCTTCTGCCGGCTCCGGCCCGTCCTGACCGGCGGCCTCCTCGGAGCGCTCCTTTCCGCCGGCGCCAACCACCACCTCTGGCGCCAGCGGCAGGAGGCCGCCGGCGAGCACGCGGTCGCGCGCCGGCGGGGCGAAGACATGCTTGGGGCCCTGGCCGACCGCGCCCGCATCCACGCCGACGTCGCGGCCCTGCGCGAAGCGCTCGAACAGATCGACCGCAACCTCGTCACCGAGGAGGGCATGGAGGTGAATCTCGGCTACTTCTACCGCCTCGAGAAGACCAGCCGCGTCCGCCTCTCGCGCATTGACCAGCTCGGCACCATCCCCGCCCCCGCAGGCGGCCCCTACAAATCCGTGCCCGTCACCCTCCAGGTCACCGGCCCCTACCGGAGCCTGCTCGGTTTCCTCCGCGAACTCGAGACCGGCCCGCGCATCCTCCGCGTGCGCGATTTCCGCCTCGAGCGCCCCGACGAAGCGGGCGACTTGCGGCTCTTCCTCACCGTCGAACTCCTCGCCCGCGCATGAACCCCTTCCTCCCCCGCCTCGCGTTCCTGCTCGCCGCGCTCTCCCCCGCCGTCGCCCCGGCCGTGGAACCGTCCCCCGCCGCCGCCCGCTCCGGGCAGATCCGGCGGCAGATCGACGCCCTCCTGCAACTGCGCCGCCAGCCCGCCCCGCTCCCGGCGGACCCGCCGAACCCCTTCGTGCCCGTCGCCCCCGGCGGAGCGACCGCCTCGCCGGCCGAGAACGCCGCCCCCGCGCCCGAGGCCCAGCCCCCCCCCGATCGCGCCAGCCACGCCGAACTCCTCGCGCGGCACGCCGCGCGGCTCCGCATCGGCGGCCTCATCCGCCTCAAAGACCAGGTGCAGATCGTGATCAATGACAGCCCGTGGAAGGAGGGCGACTACCTCATCCTCGAGCGGTCCCCGCACCTCATCCAGGTGCAGGTCGCCCGCATCTCCACCGGGCAGCTTACCCTGCGGCTGGAAGACGCGGAACTCACCGTCCGCTTCTGACCCCGCCGGCCTACGGGCGGAGCGCGCCGACCAGCTCGGGCTGCCCGTGCAGCCACGCGAACGCCTCCGCGGCGCGGATCATCTCCGCGGGGGCCGGCGGCACGGCGTGGCGCACCGCGGCCGCCAGGATGGCCGCCTGCATCGGCGGCTTGAGTTCGGCCCATTCGAGCCGCCGGTAAGCGCCGCCCTCCTGCAGGAACAGCCGCCGGCCGCCCTCGGTGAAGATGGTCGCGCCCGGGAATTGCGGGTGGCCGAGGCTCGCGACATGGAGCGGGCGGTCCTTGGTATGGCGCGCCAGCGCCGAGGGCAGCCAGGCCAGCAGCGCCGCCACCGCCTCCTCCGCGGCCGGTCGCATCGCCGCCGGGTCCGCGCCGGCCGGCGCGCGGCCCGCGGCCGTGGCGGCAAAATCGAAACCGGCCTCGCGCGGCGCCGCCGCCACCCCGTCCCCGGCCGGAGCCTGCCGCAACAGCGCCTCGAGCGCGGCCTGCGCGGACTGGCTTTCGCTCAGGTTGCGCCGGTGGGCCGATTGCGCCCGGAAGACGAACCACCCCGCCGCCCCGATCGCCAGCCCCGCCAGCAGCACGGGCAGCGCGCGGTTGGATTTCGCCGGCGCGGGTGCCGGCTCCGGCGGCGGCGGCGCGGCGGGCTCCGGCGGCGGCCGCACCGCCGGCGCCGGCGCATCCAGCAGCACGCGATACAGCGGGATCGGCTCCTTGATGTTCTTCAACTGGCGCGGGCCGAGCCGCACCGTGTTCAGCGGCAGCTTGTGCTTCACCACGTCATGCACGGTCTGGGAGATCACGATGCCGCCCGCCGGGGCCTCGTTGACGATCCGCGCGGTGATGTTCACCCCGTCGCCCATCACGTCCCCCTGGCCCACGAACACGTCGCCCAGATGGATGCCGATGCGATGCTGCAGGATCGCGGCCGTCGCCCCGCCCGCCGGCCGGCCGGAGAACCCCTGCTGAATCTCCAGCGCGCAGCTCACCGCCTGCACCGCGCTGGCGAACTGGATCAGCAGCCCGTCGCCGGTCGTCTTCAGCACCGCCCCGCCCTGCGCCCCGATGGTGCGACGCATCGCCTCCAGATCCCGCTCCATCCGGTTCAGCGTCGCCACCTCCTGCTCGTGCATCCGCGCGCTGAAGCCCACCGCGTCGGTGAACATGATCACCGCCAGTTGGCGCTGGCCCGAGACGACCGGGAAAGGCGGGGTGGTTTCCATGAAGGCCCGGCCAGCGTGGGCGCGGCCTCCACGCGGCGCAACGCCATTGCTTCGCGGCCCGGCGCTTGCCGGCCGGCACCAGGCGCTTGCCGGCCGGCACCGGGCGCTTGGCCGGAGCCGGCCCGCGCGCGAATGTGTCTGACCGGCACCGCGCGGTCGCCGGATGGCTTCGGGGTGGGCGCCGGTTTCCATCCCGGCGCCGGGCGGCGCGGCCTGTCGCCGATCTGGAAATCGGCGACCACCCGCGGGCACGGCTTTTCTGAACCTCCCCGCCAGTGTTACTCTGTCATTCTACTCCCGAAAACCGGCCCCAAAAAAGTGTCACCTATTAGGTGACATCTCCTCTGGGAAACGGACTGGATTCGGCCGGGAACTTAGCGCAGTAGTGCTGGCGCCGGTTGGATTGAAGGGTCGCCGGATGGCTTCGGGGTGGGCGCCGGTTTCCATCCCGGCGCCGGGCGGCGCGGCCTGTCGCCGATCTGGAAATCGGCGACCACCCG
>Ga0187894_10000258_pt1 | contig 71812 bp, 65 predicted proteins | sample GBC1701081metaG_FD_136650 | JGI IMG/M metagenome (GOLD analysis project Ga0187894, IMG submission 136650) | White microbial mat communities from a lava cave in the Kipuka Kanohina Cave System on the Island of Hawaii, USA - GBC170108-1 metaG ... | reverse complement strand
GAAACTTTCGAGGAATGGAATCGTGGAGCAGGGGATGCCGAGTTGCCCGAGCGCTTGCACCCCAGGAAGAAAGCGAAATCGAAGCGCGGGGCGAAAGCGAAACGTGGGGGGAAGGCGAAACGTGGCGGGAAAGGGACGCGCGCAAGGGTGAGGTGAGAGTCCAAACGGCACGCCAGCCCGTACGAGCGTGACGGCATTGGACCGCCTCAGAGGCGCCAAATGAACAGCAAGGCAATTCTCGTCGCTGTGTTCGGCGCCGCTTTCGTGCTGGGCGCGGCGGGCGTATTCTTCGGGTCGACGCGCGAAGGCGCTGCCGAGTTGTTCTGGATATCCGCGTTCGTGGGCATCACCCTGATTTTCCTGTGGGTGAGTACGGACGCTCGCGAGCGCGGCTACAAACGCACCGCTGCGCTGAATGTCGCCGTGATCGCTTTTGCGGCAATCGCCGTTCCGATTTATCTATACAAATCACGGCCTGCGGGTTCACGACTCAAGGCAATTGGAGGTTTCGTGCTGGCGGGTCTCGGCTATTTCGCCGCGTCCTTCCTGGGAGCCTTCGTTGCTGCAATCATCCGACTCTGACGGCGCGCAGCGACTTCTTCGGAAATGCGCACGATATCCAATTCATTTACACAACTTACGCACAGGTTGTTGGCTCGACAAAGGCTTCGAAGGGAGTAGATTGGCGCCCACGGTGCTGGACGTCGCGAGTTCAGAAAAACACCGGGCTCCGATTGGCAGGAGCGAGGGTCACGAGCCAAAGGTGACCAAGAGCGCATGGGAAGCCCACGCGCAGGTTCTCCCGAAAGGGAAGGGCAGGCGAAAGCGAGCGGATGAATTAATCCGCGAGTGATGGGGGTGGAAAGTGCACTCGACCGTGGAGGCGCTGACGCAGCGTCTCGGCGGGAGACGCGGCCAGCGTCTTAAAAGAATCAAGCGGGGACTGCAGTCCTCGGGTCGGTGATAGGCACGCATCGACAGTCGCCTCGTGCGGCTGCGGAGCGAGCCGAAGGCCGAGCAGGAACGGGAGCGAGCTCAGGCACCGCGACCTTAACTGGTTGACGGAGCAGGGGACCGCAAACCGATCAGGCTGAACGAGGGGATGAGGCCGGCGGGTCTCATCCCCTCACTTATTTGTGCGGTACGTTCGCTGCCGCCACCTGGCCGACACCATCCACCTGCGCGGGACGCTACCTGACGTACGCGCGCACGATCCCTTCGAGAAACTCGCGTCCCTCGTAGAGCGACTGCACACGCCGCTTCTCGTTGAGTCCGTGCGAGTTGGATTCGCCGGACTTCGAGAACATGCCGCTCATGCCATAGGTCGGGATTCCCGCATTCATCAGGAAGCGCCCGTCCGTGGCTCCGGCAGCCATGAGCGGCGCGACCGGCACGCCGGGCCATAGTTTTGCGGCCATCTTCTTCACGGGCGCCATGATTTCCGGCGTCAGCGTCGGAGGCGAGGAGCCTTCGCGCCGGCGCACGATGTTCACTTTCACCTGGTCGTCGTCGATCGCTTTGGCGAGAGTTTCCTGGACCTGCTCCGCGGTCGTACCCTGCATCACGCGGCAGGAAAGCGTCACGGTCGCGCGCTGCGGCAGCGCGTTCGGCGCGTGGCCACCGTCCAGCTGCGTCGCGACGCAGGTGGTATGCACGATCGCGTTGTAGCTCGGATCCTGCATCAGAGTTGCGAGCGCCGCCTGATCGCCGGGATCTTTTGCGATGGCACTCATCGCGGCACCGGTGGTGCCGCCGAGGATGGGGCCGGTTACGCGGAAGTATTCGCGCACGACCGGATTCACCTGCACCGGAAACGACAGCGCGGCCACTTTCTGCGTCGCCGCCGCCAGCCGGTAGATCGCGTTGTCCGCCACCGGTCGCGAGGAATGGCCGCCCGGATTGGTGACCTCGAGCGTGTACACCTGGTGAATCTTCTCGCCGGCCTGCACCTGCAGCGTGAGCGGCTTGCCGTCTTCCGAGAGCAGGCCGCCGGCGCCTTCGTTGATCGCAAAGTCCGCATCGATCAGCTCGCGGCGGTTCTTCAGGATGTAGTCGACGCCGTTGACGCGGTTCGACGTCTCCTCGCCGCAGGTGAGTGCCATGATCACGTCGCGCCGCGGTTTGAAGTTGCGTTCCTGCTTGAGGCGGATCATCAGGTCCAGGAACACGGCGGCCATCGACTTGTCGTCCACCGTACCGCGGCCGTAGAAAAAGCCGTCTTCCTCGATCAGCGTGAACGGATCGCGTTCCCAGTCTTCGCGCTTCGCGTCGACGACGTCGATGTGGGCCAGCAGCAGCACACCTTTGCGCGTCGCGTCCGGCCGTGGGGCGCGAATGCGCGCCACGATATTGCCGTCGTCCGGCTTGCCCTCCGGGATCACCAGCTGCACGTCGTCCGCGCCGAACCCGGCTGCCTTCAGGCGTGCCTCGGAACTGCGAACCAGTTTCGTGCACGAGCCCGTGGTGGGCGAAGAGTCGATCTCGACCATCTCCTTATATATGGCGCGAAACGCCTCCCGCCCCAGATCGGGCTCGGCGGCGATGGCAGCGACGAGTGGGACGAGCGACAGGGAAGCGAGGAAGGCGCGGATTGGCGTTTTCATGGCCCGCAAGATTACCCGACTTTCTCGCTAGCTGGCGCAGACCCCGATCATTCAGTTGGCGGGAATAGATGGATCACCTTCGGCGTCTCGGGGCGCCAGCGCCTGCTGGTCGTATCTCATATCGAAGAAGGCGATACTATCCGTATCGTCAGCGTTCGGGCGGGCGCGAGCCGCTGAAGGGCTCGAGCTCGCGTATACGGTAACGCACCGTCGACGCGAGCTTCATGCGAGCTCGCGCTCATGTCACTGGCCTTGTCCGCTAGCGGGTAGATAGCCTTGCAGGTACCGGCGACTCTTCTGGTCGCGCTGCTGCTTCTCATCGCAGCGTTCGCGCTGGGATCGCTCGTGACGGGCGCCTCATATCTCGAGGCAACGCTGCCCGGCGGTCTCCCACTCGGCAATGCACTGACGGCCATCGGTCTTTGCGCCATCGCCGGCTCGGCCGTTGCGCTCAGTGCACGCGGCACAGTGCTTCGAATGTTCTCGGTTGCGTCGCTGGTGGGTGCCGCCGCCTGGCTGCCAGTCTCGATCGCGCTCGCTGGCAACCTGAATCTCAATTTTTCCGGAGGACGCGGCGTAGCCTGGGCGACTTTCACCCTGGCCGTCCTTGCCGCTGTCCTGGGCGTGTTGGTCTGGGCGCTGGCTGCCGCGTTGCTTGCCAGGCACCGACGCTCAGGTACAGCCTGACGATGACATCGATCTCAACGAGATCGCTGCGCCCACGCCACGCCGAACGCGATGACCCAGCCGAACAGGAAGATGTGCGAACAGAGCTCACCGACGATGTCGCCCAGGCGCGGGACATGGAAGCCGACGTGCGAAAGCGGCAGCACGACGAGACGCATCGTGAAGTACATCAGCACTCCGAACACCGCGCCGGAGAACAGCGGGCGGCGCGTCAGCAGCGGAAAGCGGCGACTGGCCGCGTAGTAGATCATCGCGGCGGTCACTGAGATGAGGAAATGAAACAAGACGCCGAGCGCATCCGCGGCGGTACCGATTTCCCTGGCGCGCGCTCCGAGCGCCGCTCCGGCGATTCCTCGCAGCAGGTCCGAGGTGCCCACGCCCTGCAGGCCGTAGAAGACAATCGCGAAGGCCAGGTCGAGACCTGCCGCGGCAGCGCCGCTGATGGCGACCAGCGCGAGCATCGCTGCGGTCCGCTCCGGGACGAATGGCTGTGCGGTCGAGCTCATCGCTCCGAGTTTATTCGTCTCGCGCGGAACTCGCATCCTGCCTGGACTGCTGCAACCGGGACGAGCGAGCGCAGGGCGCAGCCAGACGAAGGTGGCTGCGCCCTGGCAGGTCGGCCACTGCGCTTACTGCATCTGTTCTTCGCGGCGCAGCTTGTCCTGCTCGTCTTTCGGCGGCTGCGGCATGGCGACGTCGATCGCGATGCTGATTTCAGCGACGGTCACTTCAGCACGCACCTGTGGAGGTAGCGGCCGACCCTGCACTTCGACGCCCGAGATCGGCACGAATACGACCTGCAGCCTCGAAGGATCCCCGGAAGCGCTGATCGCCTTGTCGATCGGATAAACGAACTCGGCAGGATGATAGTGATCGCGCCTCGTCTTGATGCCGGCGCCGAAGAGTCCGAGCACTCCGACGAAGTGCGGTCCGGCCGGGTCGGGCTTGAGTCCTCCCGGTCCGACGTAGACTTCCCAGGCGACTCCAGGATCAGCGTTGGCTTCGACGCCCTTCACCTGCAGAACAGCGGTCTGAGCAGGAGCCCTCGCAACTTCGAGCAGACGCCCGGCCATCATCTTGCTGTCGGCGCCTTCTCCGTAGAGCAGCACGTTCACCGGCACTTTCGACAGCGGGAAGGGTTTCGGGAAACGCGCAATCAGCACGATGTCGAAGAACCTCGGGTCCCAGATGCGCGGACAGTACTGTTCGACCTGCGCCGGCTCTCCTTCATAGACATAGCTGAGCTGCCGGGCGGCGCGCAGAACCTCGCAGCTCGTCATCCGCACTTCGCGGCAGCACTCGTCGAAGAAAGTGAACGCCGTGTTGCGCCACGCCGCTTCGCCGATGGGATTGCTCCTGCCGCCGCCCTGTGCGAGCCACAGGTTCCACTGTCGATCGACGTTGGAGTGATGCGCCCAGAATATCGGATCCTGCGCCGCCGAGATCACGCAGCACATGTTGCCGCTGACCGCGCCGTGAACGCTGCCATGCGGGCCGTTGATGCCGGACTGCGCATTGTAGAAATCGAGGAGGAGATTCGCGTTCGCCACCGCCGTCCCCAGCGACGTCGACACCGAACCGGTGCCGTTGTTCATAGCGGCGTTTCGGGTCGGATCGTGCAGTGCGCTGCCGACGACGCGGAACGCGGGCGGCAACTGACGCTGCGCGGGATTGGCCCAATCCCAGTAGGGCAGCGCCCAGTCGTACATGCCGGAATATTTCCGGACGATGCGCTCGAACCAGTAGAGATACATCCTGTGCCACGACCAGAAGAATTTCGGATCGCTGTGGCATGTGTTCCAGGCGGTCAGCACCGGCGTCAGCGTCGTGCCGTGGATGGCGGCCTGGTACGTCCAGCTGCAGGGGTTGTTGGCCGGCAGCGCTCGCATCGCAACGATGGCCCTGCGGTAGCCCCTGAGAATCGGATCGCTTTCCGCCATCGTGAACGCGTTGCGTCGCACGGTGGGCCCGACGGCGTAGTCGGCGAGCGCGGGGATGCCGGTGAAAGATTGCGACACCGCGCCGAGCAGCGTGGCTGCGCCTGTCTTGAGAACATCGCGACGGTTGAATCGGGTACTCATGTGCGGTTCCCTCCCTCGAGTGCGGCGAATCGAACGGAACGTCCCACGGTTGCAGGCTTCCTGCCGGCGCCTGGGTGGGCACGAGGCTTGCGTCGATGCTCGCAGGATCGGCGAGCACGAGCGGGACGGCTCAACGGCGATGGGGCGGGTGGCGCATTCAGGAGATCGCGTAATGCCGGCAGGGCGGCAACGCGCGAGCAGCGAGCGACGACAGACCTCGACTGGGTCATCTCCCTGTCCCCGGTGTGCCATTCCATCGCCCGGGTGTTGTTGCTTCGATGCTAGTCCCGCGTCGCCGTGAACTCAACGCTCGCCGGGACGCACCTGGCGCGACGCACGGCAACAACGCAGGGCAGCGACGCACGGCAGCAACGCACGGCCGTAGCAAACACGCGCGCTGTCCTTGCGTCCGATCAGCGCGCAAGTCCCATTCCTGCGACTGGCGCCGTCCCAGATCCGCGACTGTCGTATTGCCGCGCACCGGCGACATTCGCAACTGCCGGAAAAACAAGGCGCGATGCTCGTGGCACGTGCCTTGCTCTGGCAGTGCAGTCACGCAAGGAATCCGCACATGAGCTCGAACCCGAAGCCCCGCCGGCCGCTCCACAAGAGGAAATCGACGTGGATCGTTTCCGCCGTACTGCTGGTTTTCGCCGGCGGGCTCTGGTTCGTCAGACCGCAGCCACCGCCGCCGTGTCGTGCCAGCGGTGAAGTCATGAAGGCCATCGTGTATCGCGAGCACGGTTCCGCGGACGTGCTGCACCTGGAGAACGTCGGGCAGTGCCATCCGAACGACAAACAGGTTCTCATCAAGGTGCACGCGTCGTCGGCTAACCCGCTCGACTGGCACACCATGCGCGGCGTGCCGTATGTGATGCGCATGGGCGCCGGGTATGGCAGACCGCTCGATCCACGGATGGGTGTCGATGTTGCGGGCGAGGTTGTCGCAGTCGGCAAGGACGTCACGCGATTCAAGCCGGGCGACGAGGTGTACGGCGTGGCGCCCGGCGCCTTCGCCGAATACGCGCGCGCGAGCGAGCGCAGGCTCGCGCTGAAGCCCGCGTGCTCACGCCCGAAGGCACGGGTGCTGGTCGGCGGCGGCGATCCGAACGACGGCCGCTGGATCGGTGCAGTCGCGCGTCCGGCGAAAGCGCTTCTGCTGTCGCCGTTCGTGAGCACGGAGATGGTCATGATGCTGAGTGACGTCAACGGCAAGGACCTCGACGTGTTGAGCGGGCTGATGCTGGCTGGCAAGGTGAAGCCGGTGATCGACAGGACTTACCGGCTCAGCGAGGCGCGTGACGCCATCGACTACCTCGAGAAGGGACGCGCGCGGGGCAAGGTCGTCATCGTCGTCGATGCGGGGAACCCTGCCGGGCCCTGATGCTCCAAGTCGCGAAGGACGGAGCGTGTCGCCGCCACGCTGCGCGTTACTGGCAGCAGATGCAGTCACAAGGAGCACGACATGCTTCAGCAGCACCCCATCTACGCTTACCTCCCGGCAAGAGACGTCGCGCGCGCGCGACGGTTCTACGAGCAGAAGCTCGGATTCAAGCCGGGCCAGGAACTTGCCGGCGGCGTGGCCTACACGTTCGGCGAGCGCACCGGCTGTTTTCTCTACCCGACGCAGAACGCGGGCACCTCGAAAGCGAGCCAGGCGTTCTGGCAGGTGGAGGACATCGAGGCCGAGGTGGCGCAGCTGAAGGCACGCGGCGTTGTGTTCGAGGACTACGACCTTCCGGGCGAAAAGAGTCCGAGCGGCGTCGTCACCGATGGCGGTGCGAAGGCTGCGTGGTTCAAGGACACCGAGGGCAACATCCTCGCGCTGATCGAATACGTCGGCTAGACGACGAGACTCGCCGGAGGCGCGGCTCAGAGCGATGCCGCGATCCGGCGGACTTCCTCCGGCGTGTGCTCGCCGGAAAGCGACGAATAGGGCATCAGGTGACGGCCGTCCCTTTCCAGGCTGCCGATCAGAACCGGTTCGTAGCCGATGTCGCGGATGAGGCGTGCGGCGATGGCGTTGGCCTCCTCGTCGTCGCCCGCGTACGGCATGCCGAAGCGCTGCGGTTCCTCGTGAGCGCGGCCCATGCGTGCCGCCATGACCAGGTTGAAGGCACGCACGATGCGTGCGCCCGGCAGCAGATCCGCCGCGAAAAGACCCGCTCCTCGCTCACGCGCGCGATGCGCGATCTCGCCGTCGCGCTCGGAGAACGGGTTGCAGGCATCAATGACGATCCTGCCCGCGAGTGAGCCGGCGAGCGCCCTGGCGACCTCCGGCAGCGCGCGGTAGGGAACCCCGAGCACGCATACTGCGCCGAACGTCGCTGCCTCGCGCATCGTGCCTGCACGCGCATGGGCGCCGATTTCGGCGGCGAGAGCTTCGTCACGATCGAGATGACGGGAAGAGAACATCACCTCGTGCCCGGCTTTGGCCCACACACGGCCGAGCGCGCTGCCGAGCCTGCCCGATCCGATCATCCCGATCCTGAGCTTGCCGTCAGTCGCCGAGGCGAGGACGTCCGCGGGGGCAAGCACGCCGACCACTGCGCCGGCGGCGATCGCAGTGAGAACGTCACGACGGGAACGAAGGGACTGGGTACGCGGCATCACGGCGGATCCTCCACGGCAGCGATCGGTGTCTGCGTCGTTTCGTTGCCCTGCAGACTTGCAGACTTGCAGACTTGCAGACGAGCGTAGGCGAGCGCCGCGCGAGGCGTCGTGATCAATTGTGAGCGAATGTAGTTGGGCGCCCGCTCGGCTGTTCAGCCTGACTCGCGCAGCTCAGGGCTGAGTCGCGCCGAGCTTCGTGCCGCGAGCCGCGCGACGGCCTGCCGGCGCGTCGGGGCGAAGCCGCTGTGGCCGAGCCAGCGCCACAGCGCACGCACATCGCCACGCGCGCCCTGAACGCGCAGCGCGCCGGATCGCAGCTCCTCGTCGGGATCGCGATCGCCCGACCAGATATCCGTCAGTACGCGAACGCTGGCTTCCACGATCAGCGTCAGTTCGTGGCCGGGATCGTCGCGGCACAGGTCGACTTCGCCGCGCTCGACCACGAGCCACCACGCGCGCTCGCCGCGGCGGGCGTCGGGCATGTCGAACTGGATCACGATGCGGCGGTCCGCCGGGATCTCGGCGACGCGGGCGAAGCGGCGCATGTCCCACATCAGCAGGCCGGCATCCAGTTCCGCGCGCTTGAGGCGGCCGCCGATCCAGCGTGCGCCCCAGTGCCCGAGCGCCAGGACGATCGGTCGCAGCTCTTCGCCCGCCTCGGTGAGCACGTATTCCGCACCGGCTCGCGCGGGCACGCGCCGCACGACGCCGAGCTCTTCGAGCTTGCGCAGCCGTTGCGAGAGCAGCGTTCCTGACATACGTGGCACGCCGCGGCGGATGTCGTTGAAGCGCCGGCTGCCGCACAGCAGCTCGCGCACGACCAGCGGCGTCCAGCGCTCGCCGAAGACTTCGCAGGCACGCGCCACCGTGCAGAACTGTCCGTACCCGTGCATGGCTGCAGCGTACGCCCGTCGTGCACGCTTCCCAAGTCCAGATTCTGAACTTGTCGCACTGCAGGCTTCTGGCACGCTCCCCGGCCTCGGAGGAGGGCCGCGACAATGAGTGGGTTCTGCCGCGCGTTCGTCATCGCCCTGATGGCGGCACTCGTGCCCAGGGCGGTGCCGTCGCACACGGCCGGTGCACACGACTTTGCTCGCGGCGGGAATTCCCATCGTCGAGCATCTTCGTGGTCTCGGCGCCTTGCCCGCCGACGGATTCCGGTTCTCGGCGGTGCCCGTCAAGGTGAAAGGGATGGGCACGTTTCCTGTGCGCGCCTACGCGAGTGTGCCATGATCCGCCGCCGGAGCTACGAGGGAGCCGTCAGCAACAGCGGCGCTCCGGAACAATGGCACAGGTCGTCCCCGATCCCCGCAACATCCGCAGCTTTGCCAGTGCGGCCGCTTTCGAGCAGTGGCTGAGTGCGAACCACGCGCGCGCGACAGAGCTGTGGCTCAAGATCCACAAGAAAGACTCGGGCATCGCGACCGTCACGCATCCTGAAGCGCTCGACATCGCGCTGTGCTGGGGCTGGATCGACGGCCTGCGCAAGTCCTTCGACGAGCGCTCGTTCCTGCAAAGGTTCTCGCCCCGCCAGTCGCGGAGCCTGTGGAGTCAGATCAATCGCAATCACGTCCTGCGCCTGACGAAGGCGGGGCGGATGACGCTGCACGGACAGCGGCAGGTGGACGCCGCGAAAGCCGACGGTCGCTGGAACGCGGCCTACGCGCCTATCCGCAGCGCCAGCCTGGCGACGATTCCGCGCGACCTGCGCACCGCCATCGACGCAAACGCACGCGCACGCCGGAAATTCCTGACACTGGGACGCATGAACCTGTTCGCGCTGGCGTTCCGCACCAGCAACATGAAGACGGAAGCCGGCCGCGCCCGCAAGATCGTGGAACTGGTGCAGATGCTGGCCCGGGGCAAGACCATCGTGCCGGAACGCGATCGCGCCGGGGCGAAGGGGGCGAGCAAGGCGAAGCGGGCGAGCAAGGCGAAGCGCCGCGCGCAGAGACAGCGACAATAGCAATTTCGGTTGCAGCCCGTCGCGGACCCGCGCCTGCGCCTTGCGTGGCAGGAGCCGGATCGTGTCGTCGTCAGCACCGCCGGCGGCCGCGAGCGGGGCTGGTGGCGCATCGACGAAACCGGTGCTCCGCTTCAATGGGGTGCCGCCACGCCGACCGGGGGCACCGTTGCGTACGTCTACGGCCCGGTGAAGGCGTTTGGCACCGTGAATTTCCCGGCGTGGGGCGCGGCGCTCGATGGCTGGTGGCGGTGGGACTACGTCAAGGTCGACGTCAGCACTGGTCCGCTTGCCGTTTCGCTCGAGCCGCCGCCCTGATGATTCGCCAACACCCTGAGGATCCGCCGGCACCCTGAACGAGCGAGGTCGCGGACCGGCCGACGTCTTGCCGCACAGCCACGTGGCAGGCAAGCTGTCGACCTCTCCAGTTCCCGAGTGCGACCGATGAGCGACACCGCAGTGATCGTGGGCGTGGGACCCGGCCTCGGCCTGGCGTTGGTGAGCGCTTTTTCGCGCGAGGGCCTCACAGTGCTGGCGGCCGCGCGCAAGGCGACCGAAGTCGAAGGCCTGGGGGACATCGAACGCGTCATTCCGGTCAATTGCGATGCGACGCAGGCGGCGCAGGTGGACGCACTGTTCGAACGCGCGGCCGGGGTCGGTCCGGTGCGCGCCGCAATCTTCAACGCGGGTCAGTATCAGCGCGCGACGGTAGTCGAGACGGATCCTGCGCAGTTCGAGAGCGCGTGGCGCGTCGGGGCCTATGCGGGTTTTCTGGTCGGACGCGCGGCGGCAAGGCGCATGCTCGGGGAAGGGAAGGGCACCATCCTGTTCACCGGCGCGACCGCTTCGCTACGCGGCGGTGCCGGCTTCGTCAACCTGGCTTCACCGAAATTCGCTCTGCGCGCCGTGGCGCAGAGCCTGGCGCGCGAGCTGGGTCCACAGGGTATTCACGTCGCGCACGTCGTCATCGACGGCCAGATCCGCAATCGCAGCGGCGGCGAGGCGGACAAGTACCTCGATCCGGTGGACATCGCGAACGCGTACGTCGCCCTGCACCGGCAGGCGCGCAGCGCGTGGTCGCAGGAGATCGACCTGCGGCCCGCGGCCGAGAAGTTCTGACGCTCAGAGCTTCAGGACGATCTTCCCCACGAAATTGCCGGACTGCATGTGCCCGGCCGCCGCCTGGTAGTCCTTCAGGTCGAACACGCGATCGACATGCGGGTGGAAGTCGCGCTGCGCAATGAACCCGTTCATGCGCCGGAAGTCGGCGCGTGAGCCCACGTAGATGCCCTGGGCGCGCGCGGTTTTCATGATCAGGTCGATGGCCGGGATTTCGCCGTCGTAACCCGTGAGGCCGCCGACGACCGAGATCGTGCCCCACGGGGCGAGGCTGCGCGCCGATTCCGCGAGCGAGGACTTGCCGCCAACGTCGACGACGACGTCCGCACCGTGCCGGTCGGTGAGCACGAACACATGCGACGACCACGACGGCATGGTGCGGTAGTTGATGCCGTGCTGCGCACCCAGAGCCTTCACCTGCTTGAGTTTCTCGTCGGAGCTGCTGGTTGCGATCACACGAGCGCCGAGCGCTTTCGCGAACTGCAGGGCGAGCACAGACACTCCGCCGGTTCCCTGCACGACGACGACGTCGCCCGCCCGCAGCTCGCGATGTCCGTTGACCGCCATCCACGCCGTCAGGCCGGCCGTCGGCAGGGTCGCCGCTTCTTCATAGCTGAGATTTTTCGGGGCTGCGATCACGGCCGTCTGCGGCAGGACGACGTATTCGGCGAAAACACCGTCGATCGAGGTGCCGAAAGCCTGCGCCATCTTTTCGTCGCTCGGCGGCCCGTCCGTCCAGTTCTCGAAGTAGGTGTTGGTCACGCGATCGCCCGGCCGCAGGTCCTTCACGTCGCGGCCGACGGCGACCACATCACCCGCTGCGTCTGAGCCGATGACCAGGCCTGCGCGGCCGTACTTGGGCAGCATCATCTCGACGTCGCCGCGATTGAGCGCGACCGCGCGCACGCGCACCAGCACCTGATCGGCGCCGAAGGCCGGGACGGGTGCCTCGACGAGATTCCAGCGAAACCCCTCCTGTCCGTCGCCCGCCTTCTCCAGGACGACCTTGCGCGTCGTCTCCGGCACTGAGTCGGCCGCGGCGCCCGGTACGGTCGCGCCGAGGCAGAGCGCGCAGGAGACTGCGAACGTGTGTGCGAAGGCAACCTTCGCCATGGCAGAGCGATGTTTCATCGTGGAGTTTCTCCAGGGCGTCCTACCGGGGCGCGAACGGTGCGTGGACCCGGCGCGGCGCATTCCGCCGGCGGGTTCGTCAATCGATTCCATCTATCGGATGCATCGGCAACAGCAATTAGAACCGTTGCACACCTGTGTCTAGATTAGACGATGCCGCGCATCCGCGCGACGCGGTTCGACGGACGCACGCTGGTTCCCACGACCGCTGTCTCGGCATGACGGGAGGACAGGAATGAGCAAACCCCACGTGTTCAGAGGAGCTGTGGCCACCGCTGCGCTGTGCGCGTTCGGTGCGACGGCCAGCAGCGAACCAAACCCGGACAACGACTACTGGTGGCCCAACCGCCTGAGCCTCGAGCCGCTGCGCCACCCGGCAGACTCGTCCGATCCGATGGGTCCGGAATTCGACTACGCCCAGGCGGTCGGGAAGCTCGACGTGGCAGCCCTCAGGCAGGACCTGACGAAGGCGATGCGAACGTCGCAAGACTGGTGGCCCGCCGACTTCGGCCACTACGGCCCGTTCTTCATCCGCATGTCCTGGCACGCCGCGGGTACGTACCGCACGATCGACGGCCGCGGCGGTGGCGACGGCGGCATGCAGCGCTTCGCGCCGCTGAATGCCTGGCCGGACAACGCCAGCCTCGACAAGGCCCGCCGCCTGCTGCTCCCGATCAAGCAGAAATACGGCAACTCGCTCTCGTGGGCGGACCTCATGGTCTACGCCGGCACCGTGGCGATGGAGGACATGGGCTTCAGGACGCTGGGATTCGCCTTCGGCCGCGCGGACGAGTGGGAGCCGGAGGAAGTGAACTGGGGTCCGGAAGGCGAGTGGCTCGGTGACAAGCGCCATACGGGCAACCGCGTCCTGGACAAGCCGTTCGGTGCGACGCAGATGGGACTGATCTACGTGAATCCGGAAGGCCCGCTCGGCAATCCGGATCCGCTCGCTGCCGCGCGTGACATCCGCCAGGCGTTCGGGCGCATGGGCATGAACGACGAGGAGACCGCGGCGCTGATCGCCGGCGGCCACACGTTCGGCAAGGCGCATGGCGCGCACAAGCCGGCCGACTGTGTCGGGCCGGATCCCGAAGCCGCGAATCTCGAAACGCAGGGACTGGGATGGCAGAACAAGTGCGGCAGCGGCAAGGGCGTCGATGCGGTGACCAGCGGACTGGAAGGCGCATGGACGGTTTCGCCGGCGCAGTTCACCCACAATTTCCTGCAGAACCTCTACGGCTTCGAATGGGAGCTGAGCGCGAGTCCCGCAGGCGCAAAGCAGTGGAAGCCGAAGGATCCCGCCGCGGCGCAGCTGGTACCGGACGCGCACGATTCCGCCCGGCGACACGCGCCGGTCATGCTCACGACCGATCTGTCGCTCAGGGAGGATCCGGCGTATCGCGCGATCACGCGGCGCTGGCTCGAGAACCCGCAGGAATTCGAGGTCGCCTTTGCGCGCGCGTGGTTCAAGCTGACACACCGCGACATGGGTCCGGTCTCGCGCTACGTCGGTCCCTCGCTTCCGCGAGAGAGCTTCGTCTGGCAGGACCCGGTTCCCGCGGCTGACGGCCAGCAGGTCGACGCCGCGGATATCGCGAAGCTCAAGTCCGCGTTGCTGAACAGCGGGCTCACGGGCGCCGAGCTGGTGCGGACCGCGTGGGCGTCGGCGGCTTCGTACCGCGACACCGACAAGCGCGGCGGCGCGAACGGCGCGCGCATCCGCCTCGCTCCGCAGAAGGACTGGGAGGCGAACGATCCCCAGGAGCTCGCGCGTGTGCTCGGCGTACTGACGCGCGTGCAGAAGGATTTCAACGCGCGCGCCGGAAGGAAGCGCATCTCGCTGGCCGACGTGATCGTGCTGGGCGGCGCGGCCGCGATCGAGAAGGCCGCTCGCGACGGCGGGTTCGACGTAGCGGTGGCGTTCACGCCGGGCCGCACGGACGCCACGCAGGAGATGACCGACGTGGTTTCCTTCGCGGTACTGGAGCCGCAGGCCGACGGTTTTCGCAACTACCTGAAGAGCGGCTACGAGCGTCCACCGGCCGAAGCGCTGGTCGAACGAGCCGCGCTGCTGGGCCTCACGGCGCCGGAGACGACCGCGCTGGTCGGCGGCCTGCGCGTGCTCGGCGCCAATGCCGGCGGCAGCCGGCACGGCGTGCTCACTGCGCGTCCGGGTACGCTGTCCAACGACTTCTTCGTGAACCTGGTGGACATGTCCACCGAGTGGAAGAAGGCTGAAGGCACCGCGGGCCTGTACGAAGGTCGCGACCGCGCCAGCGGCAAGGTGAAGTGGACCGCGACTCCGGTGGACCTGATCTTCGGTTCCAACTCCGAGCTGCGCGGTATCTCGGAGTTCTACGCTTCAGACGATGCGAAGCAGAAGTTCGTCGGCGATTTCGTCAAGGCCTGGAACAAGGTGATGATGGCAGATCGCTTCGACGCGAGGTAATCCGGCGCGAGGCTTCCCGCAACGGCCACTCATCGAGGCGCGCAGGGCGCCGGCGGTTCGAGCACCGCTGGCGCCCTGCGGGTCAATCCGCCCGTCGGGTCATTCGACCCAGTCGGCGTGACACTCTTCGCCGGCTTCGACGACGTCGCCGCCGCCGATCACTGACGCATAGAAGCAGACCGCGTACGGGCCGTAGTCCCAGATCTCCGCCGGCACGTGCGGGTTGTTGGCTTCGAACGCGTTGCGCTGCGAGGCGGGCAGCCGCATGTACTGTTTGATGAGCGTTTCCTGCTCGCGTGTACGCGGCTTGTACTTCGCGGCGAGGTTGCGGTACTTCGCGGCCTTCGCCGGGTCCGATGCGGCGCGTTTCACGGTCGCGTCGGAGGTCGTGCCGAGCTTTACCGCCTTCTTGTTGCCGGGCAGGTAGGTGCCGTTCACGGGCGTGCTGCCGATCGTCAGGCAGGCCTCCCATGCCGACACGCTGTCCGGGACCTCGAGCGTCTGGCCGTTGGCGCACTTCACTTCATGCGGCAGGACCGCGTGAGCCGAAGTGCCGAACAGCGCCAGCGCGGCGAGGGCGAAAGCAGTCTTGAGATTGCCAAGGGTCATGTTTGCGTTCTCCAGTGAGTTGTTGACGGTCAACCCACGGTCGAACGCACCCGCTGAACGGTTCACACGTCGGCTCACGGGGTCTTGCCGTCGGGGACTACTGTCGGGCGCGCAGAATGACCGCGTCGCGAGTATCACTTTCGTGGTACGGTCGCGGCGTCGGACAAGGGAGTTCAGCCATGCACGAGCCCTGCATCGCACCGGCATCTCAGGCCCTGTTCCTGGCCGCCTCGTTGTCTCTCCTCGCCTGCACCGCGCCACCGCCCGCCAGTCCGGAACAGGCGCTGATCGCGCGCGGCGAAAAGCTCTTCTTCGAGGAGACCTTCGGCGGCAACGGCAGGACCTGCGCAACGTGCCATCCGCGCGAGAACAACTTCGCTCTCGATGCGGCCTTCATCGCCACTTTGCCCTCCGACGATCCGCTGTTCGTTGCCGAGCGGGTTCCGGAGCTGAAGACCGGTTTCGAGAACCCGCGTCTGATGCGCGAGTTCGGGCTGATCCGCGAGAATCTCGACGGTTTCGACGACCTCGAACGCCGCTTCGTGATGCGCGGAGTGCCGCACGTGCTGGCGATGCGCGTTTCGGTTGCGAGCGTCGCCGGGCCCCGCACCGGATGGTCAGGTGACGGCGCGCCCGGCGATGGCACCCTGCGCTCGTTCGCGACCGGAGCGGTGATCCAGCACTTCACCCGGACGCTGAACCGCGTGCCCGGCGTCGACTTCCGTCTGCCGACCCCGGAGGAGCTCGATGCCATCGAAGCCTTCACGCTGTCGCTCGGCAGGCAGGCGGATATCAGCCTGCCTCTCGCGCTCAAGGGAACGGTGGCCAGGCGCGGCCAGGAGATCTTTCTCGACAACGCCCTCGGCAAGTGCAACGTGTGTCACGTCAACGCGGGGGCGAACGCGAGCTTCGGCGGACCCGGCAACAACGCGAACTTCGATACCGGTGTCGAGCGGCTTCCCGATCAGCCGGCCCGTCTCACGACCGAGCTCGTGCCGGTGGATGACGGACTCGGCATTCCGGGCGACGGCACGTTCAATACGCCGCCGCTCGTGGAGGCCGCCGACAGCGGGCCGTTCTTCCACAACAACGCTGTCGAGACGATCGAAGGCGCGGTGGCGTTCTACAACGGGCGTGTTTTCAACGAGTCTCCGGCCGGCCGTTTCCTGGCGAGCAGCGACCCGCAGGGCGTGGGTATCCGCCTGGATGCGACGCAGGTCGTTGCTATTGCGGCATTCTTGCGCGTGCTGAACGCGCTCGAGAACACGCGCGAGAGCCTCGCACTACTCGAGAGCACGCTGGTCAAAGGTACAGCGGGCTCGCTGCGCGTGCGCGAAACGCTCGCACGCGCGGCGGCGGAAACGGGGCACGGTATCCGTGTCCTCAGGGAAGGAGGGCTGCACCCGCAGGCCGTGGCACGTCTCGAGGCGGCGCGCAAGCAGATCGAAAGCGCAAGGCGCAGCTCGCTCGGGCGCGGCGGCCACGTGCGGCGCGCCATCGACGCGCACCGACTTGCGCGCGACGAGCTGGTAGAGAGGACATCGCCATGATTCGGCAGTACACATTGGCGCGATACGCATTGGCACGATACGCATTGGCGCTCCTGATCGCCATACCCGGCACGGGCTTCCTGGCGCACGCTCAGGAGGCAACCGAGCGCTTCATCCCGATCGGGCAATCGCCGGGCCTGTCGGGGAAGGAGACGATGCTGGGCGAGATCCGCGGCGTCGATGCGAACGCCCGCAGCGTCGAGGTCGCGACGAGTGACAGAACGTACCGCGTCACCGTCACGGACACGACGAGGATCTGGATAGACCGAAGTCAGCACAAGCTGCCCGCGATCACCGGGACGATCGCGGATTGCCAGCAGGGTCGCGAGATTGAAGTGAAGCTGGCTGATGGTCGGGAGGATGTCGCGGACTGGATCAAGGTCCGTCCCGCCGCGCCCTGAGCGTCAGTGCGGCTGCCGCCGCCGGGTGCGCGGACCCCTTCCGCGCCGGCGGCTACGGCGTGATCGTGAACTGCGTGCTGTTGCCGCTCTGCGCGTCCGGGCCGACCCAGACGGTGACCGCGGCCGGCTCGACGACCTTCTTCAGGTCGATGTTCCAGAACGAGAGTGCCGCGCCGCCCAGCGTGAACTCCACGCGCCGCGATTCGCCCGCCCGCAGCGACAGCCGCTGAAAGCCTTTGAGCTCGCGCACCGGGCGCGCGACCGACGTGCCACGCTGACTGATGTAGAGCTGCGCGATTTCGACGCCGTCGCGTGTCCCGGCGTTGCGGATGTCGAGCGAGACCTTCACCGTGCCGGCCGCGCCATTGAGCTCCTGCGCGCGGACGGGGCTGCCCGCCGCGCCACCCGCGGCCGCGTTCGCCACCGCCGCGCTCAGCGACTTCGTGCTGATGCTGAGCGGGCCGTATTCGAAGCGCGTGTACGACAAGCCGTGACCGAAGGGATACAGCGGCGCGTTCACCTCGTCGATGTAGCGCGACACGTACTTTTCCTCGGCGCCCTTCGCCGGCCGGGTCAGGTCGACCTTGTCCGCCGGCCGCCCAGTGTTGAGACGGTTGTAGTAGAGCGGCTCCTGGCCCACCACGCGCGGCATGGTCACCGCGAGACGGCCGCTGAAGTTCGCTTCGCCGCTCAGCACGCGCACCAGGGCCGGCCCCGCCTGCACGCCAGGGTGCCACGCCTGCACGATGGCGCCGACCTTGTCGCTGATCGAAGCGAGCGCCAGTGGACGCGCGAACAGTACGAGCACCGTGGGCTTGCCGGCGGCGGCCACCGCTTCCACGAGTTGCTGCTGCAGGCCGGGCAGGCCGAGCGACGTGCGCGATGCGGCTTCGCCCGTCATGTCCCCGGCATGCTCACCGAGCGCCAGGACGACCACGTCGGCGCGACGCGCCGCGTCGAACGCCGTCACCATGCCGGCGTCGCTGCCACCGACAATCTCGGTGCCTTTCTCATACACGAGCGTCGCTCCGCGCTTCGCGGCGTATCCGGCGAGCGCGGCGCGCAGCGTGATCACGTTCTTCGCGTCGCCACGCCCCTGCCACGAACCCAACATGTCACCGGCACTGTCGGCGAGTGGACCGATCAGCGCGATGGTCTTTGCCGCGGGCGGCAAGGGCAGCGGCGCGGGAGCTCCGGCGCGTGGTTGGTTCTTCAGCAGCACGAACGACTGTTCCGCGGCCGTGCGCGCGAGCTCGACGCTCGCCGGCTCGAGCGCCGTCCCCTTGCGGCCCGGCGCGTATGGGTTCTCGAACAACCCGAGCGCGAACTTCACGCGCAGGATGCGGCGCACCGCCTCGTCGACGGCGCTCACCGGCACGCGTCCGCCCTGCACCTCGGCGCCGAGCTCGTTGAGGAACAGCCCGCCTTCCATATCCATGTCCATCCCGGCGAGCAGCGCCTTGCGCGCCGCCGCGGCGCCGTCGAGCGCAGTGCCGTGCGCGATCATCTCCTTGATCGACGTCCAGTCGCTGACCACGAAACCGCGGAAGCCCCACTCGCGGCGCAGAACCCGGTCCAGCGTGAACGCGTTGGCCGTGGCCGGAACGCCGTTGATGGCGTTGAAGGCGCTCATCAGGGTGGCGGCGCCGGCGTCGACCGCAGCCTGGAACGGGGGAAGATAGATGTCGCGCAGCAGGCGCTCGGGGATTTCCGTGGTGTTGTAGTCGCGGCCGCCTTCGGCGGCGCCGTAGCCGACGTAATGCTTGGCGCAGGCGGCGATCGAGTCAGGATCGCTGAGCCGCTTGCCCTGGTAGCCGCGCACGTACGCGGCAGCGAGCACCGAGCCGAGATGCGGATCCTCTCCCGCGCCCTCGACGATCCGACCCCAACGCCGATCGCGTGCGATGTCGACCATCGGCGAGAACGTCCAGCGCACTCCATCGGACGCCGCTTCGCGCGCGGCGACGCGCGCGGTGTCTGCGACCAGCTCCGGATTCCACGTCGCGGCGAGGCCGAGCGGCACGGGGAACGTGGTCCAGTAGCCGTGAATCACGTCGTAGCCGATCAGCAGCGGGATCTTGTGCTTCGAGCGCGTGACCGCCACGCGCTGCAACTCGTTCGCCTGGGTTGCATCCGAGGTGTTGAACACCGAGCCGAGCTGTCCCGCGGCCGCCAGCTCGCGATACTCGCTGCGTCCCGTGCCCGGTCCCGTCGGCAGGCCCACGGCGTACTGGTTGAGCTGCCCGATCTTTTCCTCGAGCGTCATCTTCTGTAGCAGCGAGGAGATGCGCGCCTCGGTATCGGCATCGCCGAGCGAATCGGACATGGCCGGCGCGGCCAGCGTCATCAGCACGAACGCGAACGTCAACTTCACTTCGGCTCTCCTGCAGAAGCTCAGGCACCCTTCACCCTTTCACGCTGCCCATCAGCACGCCTTCGATGTAGTAGCGCTGCAGGGCGAAGAACAGGGCCAGTACCGGCAGAACGGTCACGACCGAGCCGGCCATCATCAGTTCGTTGTCCTGCACATATTCGCGCGACAGGTTCGCGAGCGCCACCGGCAATGTCTGAACGGACATCGGCCGCACGCTCGGCGGCGACACCGGCGACGTCGCCTGCGATCACTACAACCGGTACAGGGAAGACATCGCGCTGATGCGCGAGCTCGGACTGAACGCGTACCGCTTCAGCATAGCCTGGGCGCGCGTGCTGCCGCACGGCATCGGCAAGCCGAATCCCGGCGGCATCGCTTTCTACAATCGCCTGGTCGACACGCTGCTCGAGCACGGCATCGAGCCGTGCGTGACGCTGTATCACTGGGACCTGCCGGCGGCGCTCGACGATCGCGGCGGCTGGCTCAACCCCGACATCGCGAACTGGTTTGCCGAGTACGCCTCGCTCATGTATCGCGCGCTCGACGGCCGCGTGAAGATGTGGGCGACGCTCAACGAGCCGTGGGTCGTCACCGACGGCGGCTATCTGCACGGCGCGCTCGCGCCGGGACACCGCAATCGCTTCGAAGCACCGATCGCTTCGCACAACCTGATGCGCGCCCACGGAGCGGGCGTGCAGGCGTATCGCGCGGAAGGCAGGCATCGCGTCGGCCTCGTCGTGAACATCGAGCCGAAATATCCGGCGTCGCAGGCGGCAGCGGATCTGGCCGCGACCGCGCGTGCCGAGGCCTACATGAACCGGCAGTACCTCGATCCCGCGCTGTACGGCCGCTATCCGCGCGAGATGGCCGAGATCTTCGCCGATGCCTGGCCCAGCTGGCCCGCCGAGGATTTCACGCTGATTAGGCAGCCGATCGATTTCATCGGCATCAACTACTACACGCGCAGCGTGGTGCGTGCCGATCCGGGTTCGTGGCCGCTCGGCGCCGCGGCCGTGAGACAGGAGGGCGCGACGTACACGGAAACGGGATGGGAGGTGTACCCGCAGGGATTGACCGACACGTTGCTGTGGGCGAAGAAACGCTATGGCGACCTGCCGATCTACATCACGGAGAACGGCGCGGCGTTCGCCGATCCGCCGGCGGTTGCCGGCGGCGAGCTCGCCGATCCGCTGCGCGTCGAATACCTGCGCACGCATCTGCACGCCGCGCACGCTGCGATGGCGCAGGGCGTCGACCTGCGCGGCTACTTCGCCTGGTCGTTGCTGGACAACTTCGAGTGGGCGCTGGGCTACTCGAAGCGCTTCGGCATCGTCCACGTCGATTTCGCGACCCAGAAACGTACGTTGAAGGCCAGCGCGCGGCTCTATTCGCAGCTCGTTGCTTCGCGAGGGGCGTGACACGCCGTGATGGGCGTGGGCAGCGAAACGTCAGCGGGAGACCGCTGTTTGCTGTAGTCTCACTGACGGCTCGTGACCTTTCGGTTTGTCTGCCTTACCCCTCTTGCGCCGGTCCCGGCGCGCCTTCCGGGCAAAGTCTGCCACCCTCGAAAAGCTTGGCGAACCGCCTGACAGGGCCACCCTGTCATACTGAGCGCGCCGTCGCGCGAGGATTCCACGCACTTCATGAGCAGCGTGCCGAACGAGACAGCGACGGATCTGCGCGCCGGCATCGACGAGCGCCGGGCATGCGCGCCCTTCGCCAAGCCGTCCCTGTCTCGATCGCTCTGGCAGCTGACGAATACCTTGCTGCCGTTCGCGCTCACGTGGGCATTGATGATGTGGAGCGTGCAGGCGGGCGCGAGCTACGGTTGGACGTTGCTGCTGGCACTGCCCGCCGCTGGCTTGTACGTAAGGCTGTTCATTATCCAGCACGATTGCGGCCACGGTTCCTACTTCGGATCGATGCGCGCAAACCGGTGGGTGGGCGCCTGCCTCGGCGTGATCACGCTCTTCCCGTTCGGCTATTGGAAGAAGACCCACGCGATACACCATGCCACCTCGGGAAACCTCGACCGGCGCGAGTTCGGCGACGTCCGCACGTTGACGTTGGCGGAGTACCGTGCGCGTTCCCGTCTGGGCAGATTCGCGTACCGCTGCTATCGCGGGATGCCCGTGCTGCTCGGGCTGGGTCCGACCTGGCAGTTCCTGATCAAGCATCGCTTCCCGTTCGATCTGCCGTGGTCATGGCGCAAGGAGTGGGCGAGCGTGCTGCTCAACGATCTCGCGATCCTGGCCGTCGCAAGCCTCCTCGCCCTGGCCTTCGGCTGGCAGGTGCTGTTGGTGCACATCCCCGTTGTACTGGTCGCAGGCGCGGTCGGCGTATGGCTGTTTTACGTTCAGCACACGTTCGAGCATGCCTACTGGTCGCGCAAGGACGCATGGGGTGCGAATGAGGCCGCGGTCGCCGGAAGTTCCTACTACGACCTGCCGCGCGTGCTGCATTGGTTCACCGGCAACATCGGCTACCACCACATTCATCATCTCGCGCCGCGGATTCCCAACTACCGGCTGCGAGCGGCGTTTCAATCGAGCCCGCTGTTGCGGCGGGCGCCGCGTCTGACGTTGCGCTCGAGTCTGCAGTGCGCACGCATGAAGCTCTGGGACGAAGACCGCGCACGCATGATCGGTTTCCCCAGGTAACGGCGCCTTGACGCAGGCGCCATCTGCCTCGATTTTCCACGCGGAGGCGGGCGCGGGCTCGATTCCGGAGAACGCGCGGGCGAGTCGCAGCAACTGGGAATGCAAGGAAGGTCAGGCGTGCCTGGCCGATCGTTGAAACCGGTGTCACTCTGGAGGGATCGATGGCGTAACCGAACTATCAGCATCTGAAGCGCCAGAAGGAACTGGCGCGCAAGGCGCGCCAGCAGGCGAAAGAGCAGCGCAAGTCGGAGCGTGGACCTCCGCCTGCGCCGGTCGAAGACGCCGCCAAGTAACGTTCGCGCCTGTTGCGCGAGCTACTTGCGGCGCGACACCGTCGGCGCGACTTCTACGCGCCTGAAGTCGACGACGAAGTGATCGCCGTCGAACTTCACCAGCGTGCCGACCAGGTCGCGGCGGACGTGAAAGCCGCGGCCGGTTCTGTTGCTGCCTGCGTCGGGCGGTGTCTTGACGACCATGCGGATCGGCAGCTTGCCGTCGCGCGCCAGCGTGAGGTGTTCGCCGAGCAGCCCGATGTCCTTCGCATCGGTGGAATCGCGCCCCAGGCGGTCCTCGTATCGCAGGACTCCCTTGGCCGGATGTCCGAAGTAGAGCGGCAGACAGTTGAGCACCATCGCGCCGTCGGCGGCGATGGCGGAAAGGCCCTTGAGCCGACTGGACGGTTTTGCGCCGTACGCCCGGAAAGCGTCGACCAGGCTGAGATTGGCATCGACCACGCGTGTTGACTCCTGGCGCAGCGGGCGGCTGAAGTTGCCGTGCCGATCACCATGCGCGTTGTAGTTGCGCGAAGCAACGCGTTTCGCGCGATGAAGCGAGGTCCCGGCGCCTCGTCCGCTACCGGCGCCAGTCCGTTACCGGCGCCACGTCCCTGTGCGAGTCGGGTGGGCTTTCACGCTACGCTACGAGGACCCCCGGCAACCTCCAGGAGTGCACGCCCATGGTCACCTGCTACCTGCGCTACGTTCTCGATCCGTTCAAGCTCAGGGAATTCGAAAACTACGCGAGGATGTGGATCGGCCTCGTCAACAAGCTCGGCGGCCGGCATCACGGCTACTTCATGCCGAGCGAAGGGCCGAGCAACATCGCGCTCGCCCTGTTCACTTTCCCGTCGCTCGCGGAATACGAGGAGTACCGCAAGAAGTTCCAGACGGATCCCGAGTGCATCGCGGCGATGCGCTACTACGAGGAGACGAAGTGTTTCCTCAGCTACGAGCGCCTGTTCTTCCGGCCGATGTTCGAGTGACGGCGCTCAGTTGATCGGCACGGTGGTCTTCGGTCCGTTCTCGTCGCCGGGAACGCCCGGCAGGCGCCAGTACTCGCAAGCCGCGTTCGCGGGGTTGTTCTGCCCGCCGCACTTCGTGGGATCGAGGACGAGGATGAAGTACGTGCGCCCGCTCAGCAGGTCGAACCTGGTCGTCGCGCCGAACGCGATCGAGGCATTGTCGGTCCAGCTCCCCGCGGCCATGTCGAACAGCCACGCGTTGACGCTGCGCTGCTGCTGCATGTTGTTATAGAGAGTGATTTCGCTGAATCCGCCGGCGAGCGCAACCGTGTTGACCGTCACGGCACTTCCCTGCGGAGCCATCGCGCCGCCTTGCGGCTGCTGAGTCTGCACGATGGTGCCGGGCCCCGTGGGCCCGGTGCCGGCCAGCGGCACGAAGCCCGCGTTCTGCAGAACCTGGAGCGCGCCGTTGAAGCTCAGCCCGACGACACCGGGCACGCGCACCTGGGGCGGTGGAGACGGGGGCGGAGGCGGTGCCTGCATGCCGGCGAAACTCTGTTGACTCAAAGCCGAGCCCGAAGGCGTACCTCCGCCCGTTGCCAGCTGCTGGTACGTGGCGACCCTCACCAGACCGGAGGCCGACGCAACCGCGGTGATCTCGGTGGACGAACGCGACCGGACATTCGCCGTGGTTCCGCCACTCGCGTACTGGTTCGCGGGCGCGCCGAACACGACCGCGGTCTTGTGAGTCTGACTGTCGCCCGGATCGGTGAGGTACTGGCCCCTGATCGTGACCACCGTCTGGCCGATAGTGCCGCTCGTCGGCGAGATCGACGTGATGATGGGCGGCACCCGCTGCACGTAGATCAGGTTGGATCTGCTGTAGTCCGCGGCATTGGGATACAAAGCGAAGATCCTGAACTCCGACCTCGCGACACCTTGTCCGGCCACCGCGGCGGACATGTTGTGAATCCTTTCACCGCCGTATGAACCCGAGCCGGGCGTGCCGGCGAACAGCGGCTTCTTGCCCTGAATGAACGTGGTGCCGGGCAGGTAGAGCCCGGTGTTGGGAATTCCCGGGCCGTCGATGCGATAGCCCGTCGCGCCCCACTGCTCGCTCCAGTTGAGGATGATCTGATTCGGCGTGGGGTGACCTCCGCTGGTGCCGGTCGGGTGCGGCAGCGCGTACGGGCCATTCACCGTAGCCTTCGCGCTGCCCGTGCAGCCATCGGGCTGCACGGCGGTGATCGTGTATTCGTAGTCGTAGCGGGGGTCGGGGACGGCGTCCCAGTACTCCGTCTCCAGGAAAGGATCCGACGTCGTGAGGTTGTCGGCCGTGGCGGTGGTCCCCACCACGTTGCGCCAGATCCAGTACGTGCGCGCGTTCGGCACAGCGGCCCACTTCAGGCCGACGTAGACCTTTTTCACCTCGAGCGTCACCTGCGGCGCTGGCCCGGTGTTGCAGATCCGCGGAATCAAGCGAGGGGGTGGCGGCTCCTCGGGCATCGGACGCGGAAACCTCTCGCGCGGCATCTTGCTGGGCGGTAATTGCGGATCGCCCTGCGGAGGAGGGGCGGCCTGTACCGCTCCCAGCAGCCACAAGGTGCCGATCGCTGCGGCGACGGAACGGATCCAGCTCTTCATGGCGTTCTTCTCCCCGGGCAAACGCGTTGCTGATGAGTCGCGGCAGCCGTCGGCCCGGTTCGAGCGTCCGGCAGCACGCAGCGTCCTGCGTGACTCGCGCATCCCTGTCGATCAATCCGGGGTCGGCCGGGGAAGGTTACGAATGCCGGCCGGGCACGCGGGCGCCACCCGAGGTGCCGCGGGCTCGCCGGACCCCCTGCAACCTGCAAGGGCGATTGGTTTTCCGGGCCGCGACGTCAAACAGGGTTTGACCGGAGCGCCTCGCCATGACCGAACCGATCGGCGTGTTCCTGAACGTGACCGTCACTCCCTGGAAGCTGGTGGGCTACCTCGGCGTCGCGCTCTTCGCGGGACGCTGGGTCGTGCAGATGGTCGCCACGCAGAAACGCGGACGGCCCGCCATCCCCGGGCTCTTCTGGACCATGAGCATCGCCGGCAGCGCGCTGCTGCTCGCCTACTTCACCTGGGGCAAGAACGATTCGGTGGGCATCCTTTCAAACCTCTTCCCGATGGCGGTCGCCCTGTACAACCAGGTGATGCACCGGCGAGCGTCGAAGTCGAGCGAGGTCGCTGTGCAGTGACGCGGCGCGTTGCGCCGGCGATTGCTCTGGTCGTGTGGCTGCGTCCAACGGGCCATGCCAGCACGTCTTGCCCGGGCACGGGACAATCCGGTACCACGAGTCGACGCTGTCTCCGTTCCCGTCGCGGATCCGTCGCTCCCTGCGCTGTTCGAGGCGCTCGCGCGTCGCTGGCGCGGCGAATGGAAGTGCGCATCCGAGACGCGATTCGCGCTGGCCACTTCACTGACCTGGGCTGCTGTCTACAACCTTCAGTTCTGGCATCAGGCATTCGTGTCGATGTGGAACGGAACGCCGGGCGGTATCGCATTCTTCGCGTCGCTGCTGGTGCTCGTCGTGTGCCTGCAGGCGATGCTGCTGCTCGCGATGCCGACGATTGCGCTGCTGCGCGCGGCCGCGAGCATCCTCTACGTAGTAGCTGCAGCCGCCTCCTATTTCTGCAACGCCTACGGCGCGGTCATGGACAAGGACATGATGCGCAACGTCTTCGAGACGGACGTTGCAGAAGTCCGTGCGCTGGTGAGCGGCGACCTCGTGATCTCTCTCGTCATCCTGGGCGTATTGCCGGCTATCCTCCTGTGGCGCGTGTCGCTCCCGAGCGTCGGCTGGAGTCGCAGGCTGAGGCAGCGTGCCGCCTTCTTCGTGAGCGCCTTGCTGGTTTGCGCCGGCGGGTCGTACGCCTGTTCGGCGAGTTACGCCGTCTTCCTCCGCGAGCACAAGGAGATCCGCCTTGCGCTGATTCCGGCGGCACCGGTTTCGAGCATTGCGAGGCTGATGGGCAGCGGTGCTCACGAGACGCGTGGTCCACTGCTGAACCCGGCCGGAATCTCGGTACGTACCGAGGTCTCGCAGCAACGGCCGCTCGTGGTCTTCATCGTCGTCGGGGAAACCGCCCGCGCCGAAAACTTTCAGCTCGGCGGGTACGCGCGGCCGACGACGCCACGCCTGCAAGCGATCGGGAATCTCGCCTACCTCGGCCCGGCGTCCGCTTGCGGAACATCCACGGCCTTGTCGGTTCCCTGCATGTTCTCGCACGAGGGACGCCGGAATTTCGACCTGCAGGCCGCGCGACGCCAGACCAACGTGCTGGACGCTCTCGTGCAGGCCGGCGTTGCGGTCGAATGGCGCGACAACAATTCCGGTTGCAAAGGCGTCTGCGCGCGGGTGGCGAGCGTCAGCTACTCGGAGCAGACGGACCCGCGGTTGTGTCCGCAGTCGTACTGCTACGACGAAATCATGCTCGAGGACCTGGCCGCGCGCCTGCGGGCGGTGCATGGCGACACCGCGATCGTTTTTCACCAGATCGGCAGTCACGGGCCCGCGTATGCCGAACGCTACCCGCCCGAGTTCGAGCGCTTCAAGCCGGCCTGCCGGTCGAACGAACTGCACGAATGCACCCGGCAGGAAATCGTGAATGCCTATGACAACACGATTGCCTACACCGATCATTTCCTTGCGCGCCTGATCGCCCTGTTGCGCGAAGCGTCTGGCAGAGTGGACGGTATGCTGATCTACGCGTCCGATCACGGCGAATCGCTGGGAGAACAGGGGATATACCTGCACGGCATGCCGTACACCTTCGCACCGCGCGCACAGAAGGAAGTGCCGATGCTCGTGTGGACGTCGCCACAGTACGATGCGCGTGTCGGCCTGCGCACGGGGTGCCTCGCCGCGCGCGCCCACGGGACGTTCAGCCACGCCAACCTGTATCACACGATCCTGGGCGCGGCCCGCGTGCGCAATCGGCTCTACGAGCGCAAGCTGGATATTCTGGCGCCTTGCCGCAGCGCTGAATCGGCTGAGGCAGGATGAGGGTCGCCCGCTCCGGCTGGCTGCACGTCACATGAAGTCCACATTCGTGAACGACGACGAGCTGATCGCTGCGATGCTGCGCGGTGACGAGGCGGCCTTTCGCTCGTTCTTCGCGAGCTATTTTCCACGGCTGTACCGGTTCGCGCTCCCGCGACTCGCTAACGATGCCGAAGCAGCGCGGGATGTCGTGCAGGGAGCGCTGGCGAAGGCAATGCGCATGCTCCCGAGCTACCGCGGCGAGGCGGCGCTATTCACCTGGCTGTGCAAGATCTGTCGTGGACAGATCGTCGACTACCTGCGTGCCAATCGGCGCCACGCCCAGAACGTCGCGCACTTCGAAGACAGCGCCGAGCTTCGTGCGGTGCTCGAAGCCGTCGCGGCGCCGCGAGCGGATGAGCCGGCGTACGGCTACGCGGTCACGGAAATGCGCCGGCTGGTACAGTCAGTGCTCGACCGCTTGCCGGCACGCTACGGCGATGTGCTCGAGTGGAAATACATCCAGGGGCGCAGCGTCGATGAAATCGGCGACCTGCTGGGCGTCGGTCACACGGCTGCCCAGTCGATGCTGGCCCGGGCGCGGACCGCATTCCGCGAGGCATTGGAAACAGTATTCGGATCGACCGCGCGCGACATCCTCGCGAACCTGCGCGGACTGGAATGAGCCATGCCAATCGAACCACCTGATTCTCATCCCGACGACGCAGGTATCGAGGACTTGCTGCGCGAGGTCGGCGCCCGTGTCGTGCCCTCGGCTGAGGCTACGCGTGTGACCGAAGCCGCCGTGCACGCTGAATGGCACGCAATGCTCGAGCAGCAGCGTCGCCGCGTGCGCACGCAACGCATTGGCTGGGGTATCGCTGCGGGCATGCTGCTGGTTCTTGCTGTCGCGTTCCTCGGCTTGCGGGTTGACGGTCCGGGCTCGAACGAAGTGGCGGCCGTGGCGCGTATCGACGGACACCTGCTCGCCGGGCCGCGAGCGGACGACCTGGAGGCGCGCCTCAGCGGTACGCGGATCAGGCTCGGAGAGACGCTGCAGACAGATGGACGCTCGCGTGCCGCCCTCGTGCTCGGATCCGGCTTGTCGTTGCGACTGGATAGCGACACCACCGTGACGTTCGCTGCCGCCGACCGCGTCGAGCTTCGTTCGGGGGCGCTCTACATCGATGCGTCCGCAGACGTGTCGGGTGCGGCGGCGTTGACGGTAAAAGCCGCCGCGGGTGCCGTGCGCCACATCGGCACGCAGTACCAGGTTCGCACGCATGCCGACGGCATCGCGGTGAGTGTGCGCGAAGGCCGCGTGCTCATCGAGCACGAGGGCGGAAGCAGCGTCGGCGGAGCCGGCGAGAGCATTCGCGTCAGCACCCAGGGCGAAATCACGCGGGCGCCGATTTCGGGGCAGGACGCCTCATGGTCGTGGGCCGCGCAGGCTGCGCCGCGCTTCGATATCGAGAACCAGACGTTGGCGGCATTTCTCGAGTGGCTGGCGCGCGAAACGGGTCGTCGCGTCGCGTACGCATCGCCGCAGGCCGAGACTGCGGCGCGAACCCTGAGGCTGCGCGGCTCGATCGAGGGATTGGACCTGGAGACTGCGCTCGGCGCGGTGCTTTCGACCACGCAGCTGCGCCGCTACGAGACTGGGCCGGATGCCATCGGCATCACCATGGCGCCGATTGATTCCGCCACCGGGACTCGTCCAACGCACTGAGCGTCGAATGCGCGTCGCGGCCCCGCTGCACATCTCGCCGCGATTCCAGGGGCTCATGAACCGGCGCTTCCGATGTCCCGTGGCTTTCGTGCTCGCACTACCGCTGCTCTCGCAGGCAGCGGACGTTCCGGAGCAGCCGCTGCCAGCGGGAATCGCGGTCGTGCCGCTGAGTCTGCCCGCCGACGTCGACCTGCAACGGCGCGGCGCGCGAATCGGGCGGGTCGTGATCCAGGTCGATGAGGTGTTCGAGGAAGCCTCCCCCCTCCCGGCACCCTATCGCCTGGTGAACGGCCTGCACGTTTCGACGCAGAAGGAGACCGTGCAGCGGCAGCTGCTGTTCCAGAGCGGCGATCCCTACGATCCGCGCGTGCTCGCCGAAACCGAGCGGCTGTTGCGATCGCAGCGGTATCTGAATGAAGCTGTCATCCAACCCGTCGGCTATCGGGACAACAGGGTCGACGTGCTGGTGCGCGTGCACGACGTCTGGACACTGAACCCGGGCATTTCGTTCGGGCGCAAGGGTGGCGAGAACTCCACCCGCTTCAGATTCGAAGACGCCAATTTTCTCGGGCGCGGTCAGTTCGCTTCGGTTGCGCGCTCGCGTGACGTCGACCGCACCGCCTGGCGCATCGGGTATCGGGATCCGAACCTGTTCGGCAGTTGGTGGCAGATGTCCGGCGCATACGCTTCGAGCAGCGATGGCGCGGAGCGCGCGCTGGACCTGCGGCAACCCTTCTATTCGCTCGACGCGCCGTGGAGCGCCGGGCTCGAGCTCTCAGACACCACGAGCGCGGTCTCCCGCTATGAGCGCGGTCATGTCCTCGAGCGCCTGGACATGGACGAGCAGTCGATCGGGATCGACGGCGGAATCTCCGCCGGGCTGGAGGCGGGGTGGACCAGGCGCTATCTCGGCGGAGTGCGCAGTCTGTCGCGCAGTTTCTCGCATCGATCGGAGTATCCGGACGCCGTGCTGCCCGCGGACCGTGACCTCGTGTATCCCTGGTTCGGCTTCGAGGCGATCGAAGACGACTACGTGCTCACCCGCAACCTCGACCAGATCGGACGCACCGAGGATCTGCATGTCGGACGCCGGGCGCGGCTCGAGGTCGGGCTGGCGTCATCGGCATTCGGTTCGACGCGCGATGCCGTGATCCTGGGCGGCGCGGTGCAGGCGGGCGCGGAACTGGGGGACGAGCAGTTCTGGATCAACTCGCTCGACGCGAGCGGTCGCCTCGACAGCGGCGAGATCGTCGACGGCCGGCTGGCACTGAGCAGTCGCTACTACTATCGCCATTCCATGCACCGCGTTTCGTTCGCGTCCCTGACCGCGACGCTGACTCGCAAGCTCGACGCGGAGGAGCAACTGCTGCTGGGTGGCGACAACGGACTGCGCGGATTCCCCTTGCGCTACCAGTCGGGTACTGCGAGCGCCCTGATCACGATGGAGGAGAGGTACTACACGAACTGGCAGCCTCTGAAGCTCTTCAACGTCGGCGCCGCGTTGTTCCTCGACGCCGGCCGGACCTGGGGTCGCAGCGAACCGGCCGCTGCGTCCGACGGCTGGCTCGCGGACGTCGGGTTGGGGCTGCGGCTCGGAAGCGCACGATCGGGCCTGGGCAATGTGCTGCACGTCGACGTTGCTGTTCCTCTCAACGGGCCATCGGGAATCGACGCCGTGCAACTGTTGATCGAAACGCGCACGTCGTTCTGAGAAATGCGCGGACAGCTCTGGTGGGCCCACGCGCGGTTGCCGCTGGCAGCGTTCCTGCTGCTGGCCGGCGTGTTCGGCACAACGGACGCAGACACTGCACTTGCGGGCTTATTCTTCGATTCCGTGCGCGGTGTCTGGATCGGCGCGCATCACTGGTGGATCGAGGACGCGGTCCACGTGGGTGGGCGATGGGCGGTGCGAGCGGTGGTTCTGCTCGCGATCGTCGTTGCAATCGTGGCGTCCTGGGATCGAACCCTCCGCCCCGTCGGCCGACCGTCGGCATACTTCGCGGTGAGCGTCGTCGCGACCGTCGCGCTGGTCGGTCTGCTCAAGAGCGTCACCAACGTCGATTGTCCCTGGGACCTCGCTGCCTACGGCGGCGACTTCCCCCTTGTGCGGCTGTTCGCCGACCGGCCCGATGAGCTGCGCCATGGCAGATGCTTCCCCGCCGCACATGCAAGCTCCGGCTACGCGCTACTCGCACTATACTTTGCGTTCCGCGAGCGAAATGTCACGTTGGCGCGCGCCGGCCTGGTGCTCGGACTCGCTACCGGGCTCCTGTTCGGTGTTTGTCAGCAAGCGCGCGGCGCGCATTTCGTCTCGCACGACCTGTGGAGTGCGTTCATCAGCTGGATCGTTGCGCTCACGTCATACACGCACGTATTCAAGGCTCGCCTATGGCACCGACCCTCGCCACCCGAACGCTCGTCACGATCCTGGTCCGATGAACGATCCTGGTCCGACGAAACGTCGTTGGCTGCCAGCCTGTCTGCTGGCGGGAATCCTGCTCTGCGAGCCTGCGCTCGCGGACCTGCAGGGGCAGCGCGTCGACAACGTCCTCGATGAGTTGCGGGCCGCGGGGCTCACGTTCATCTACAGCACGCAGCTGCTACCGGCGGACCTGCGCGTTCGTGAGGAACCACGTGCGCGCGGCGGACTCGACCTCGCGCGCGAGGTGCTCGCGGCTCACGGTCTCGGCGTTTCACAGGTGGCGCCGGGCGTTTACGCCGTGGTCCTCGCACCGGCGAACTCCGGCGCTGGCGCCCCGATCGGCGAGCCGGCAGGAGCAGCCGCAGACGACGTCATGGGCGCCGTCGTGGTTCAGACCAGCCGCTACTCGCTCGCGGCGGACCAGGTCAGCAGCCAGACGTTCCTCACACAGGAGCAGGTCAAGAGCCTGCCCCGGCTCGCCGACGAGACGCTGCGCGCGCTGCAGCGCCTGCCCGGAACCAGCAGCAACGGATTTTCCAGCCTCGGTCCGGTGCGCGGCGGCGAGGCGAACGAGACTGCGATCATGCTGGATGGCCTGCGCCTCTACGAGCCGTTCCACCTCAAGAACTTCCTGAGCCCGGTGAGCCTTCTCGACTCGCGGATCATCGACGGCATCGAGTTCTATTCCGGCGGATTTCCGGCCGTGTACGGCGACCGGATGAGCGCGATCGTCGACGCGAGCACCGTGCGCCCCGAGCTGTCTCCGTACTACGAGCTCGGGCTCAGCCTGTTTCATGCGGGCGCGCTCGCCGCCATGCACTTCGCCGACTCGCGCGGCAGCGCGCTGCTGTCGGCGAGGCGCAGCAACGTCGGCGACCTGGCGCACTTCGCCGAGAACGACTTCGGTGAGCCGCAGTACTCGGATGCCTTCGCGCGTGTCGACTATCTCTTCGACGATGCGACCCGCGGCTCGCTCGACGTGCTGGTATCGGAGGATTCGATTCGTGCCATCCAGTCGTCCGGAACGCAGCGAGCGACCGCCAGCTACCGCAACGGCTATCTGTGGAGCACCGTCGATCACGAGTGGTCGGCACGCTTCACCAGCCGGCTGATCGCTTCCTATACGGATCTCGTCAGCGAGCGGGACGGCGAAGTGAACGATCCGGGCCGGCGCACCGGCACGGTGCGCGACGACCGCAGCTTTCACGTCATCGGGCTCGAGCTCGCGAACGAGCTCGCGACCGGTGCGGTCGCGCATCGCTTCGGGATCGAAGCGCGACGCCTGTGGGGCACGTACCGCTACGAGAGCGAGCTGCTGATCGAGGAAGGGTTTCCGTTCCCCGGGTCACCGGCCATGAATCGGGTGCGGGCCGTGGCGCCCACGCCCGATGGCTTCGAAACCGCCGCCTGGTGGGACGTTCGCAGGAATTTCGGCGAGCGCTGGACCTTGCAGGGCGGCGTGCGCGTCGACACGCAGACCTACGACGGTTCCGACGACGGCGCCCAGTGGAGCCCGCGTCTCAGCGCGTTGTTCGCCGCGAGCCCGGACACGCACCTGCGCGCAAGCTGGGGCCGCTTCTATCAGTCGCAGGGCATCAACGAGCTGCAGGTCGAGGACGGCGTCGACCGGTTTCACGCGGCCCAGTACGCGGATCATGCGATCGTGAGTCTCGAGCATGCGTTCGCCGGCAGCTTCGATCTTCGCGTGGAAGCGTTTCACAAGGCCTATCGCCGCGTCAGTCCACGCTTCGAGAACCTGTTCGATCCCCTGTCGCTGTTTCCGGAAGCCGAGTTCGACCGGGTCATGATCGATGCCCGCAGGGCCGAGGCGGCCGGGCTCGAGGCGCTGCTGAGGATGCGTCCGCACGGCGCATGGAGCGGATGGCTCGCGTATGCCTGGTCGCAGGTGCGCGATGAGGTCGATGGCCGCGACGTGCCCAGAAGCTGGGATCAGCCTCATGCGGTTACGCTGGGGCTGGTCTGGGCCAGCGGCCCCTGGACGGTGACGCTCGCGGACACTTATCACAGTGGCTGGCCGACGACGGCGCTCGAGGTCGTCGACGATGGCGGGGTGCAGAGACTCGCCACGGACCGGCGCAATCGGGATCGCTTCGCTGCCTTCAATACGCTGGATTTCCGCGTTGCACGAACCTTCGCACTGCCGCGCGGCGCGCTCGACGTGTTCGTGGAAGTCAGCAACGCCATCGACCGTGAGAATCCGTGCTGCGTCGAATACGAGATCGGGCAAGCCGCCGACGGCACGCTGACCTTCTCGCGCGACGTCGATTCCTGGCTGCCGCTGGTGCCCTCGGCAGGCGTCCTGTGGAGATTCGGGCCGCCCCGCGACGTCGCGACAACCCCCCGCTGAGCAACACCAGCCGTTCGCGGCCATGTCCGGTTTCCCCGTGGGACTGCGTTCTTCGCGTCAGGACCACAGGGAGAACCGTCATGTCTCGGACAATCGAGCGGCGTTCGCGCCGCGAGCGCCTGGCCTTGCGGGCCTGGCCGCCGCTCACCGGCACCCAGGATTACAGACTGACCAGCGGCGCGGTGCCGCTCGTATTGCTCGTCTTCATGGCCGGCACTTTGCTCCTGCTCGCCGGTTGCGGCGGGGGAGGAGGCGGTTCGTCGGATTCGGGCAACCCGCCGCCACCGCCGCCGCCGGCGTTCAATGTCGGCGGTTCGGTCACGGGCCTGAACGGGGCGGGCCTCACGCTGCGGCTCAACGGCGGCCGCGACCTCACGATTTCCGCCGCCGGTAATTTCACTTTCTCCGGCACGCTCGCGGGCGGCAGTGCGTACGCAGTGACGGTCGGCGCGCAGCCGACGAATCCTCACCAGACGTGCGCGGTCAGCAACGGCAGCGGCACGGTCGCCGCGGCGAACGTGACCGACATCGCCGTCGCGTGCACGACCAACAGTTATGCCGTGGGTGGCAGCGCGCAGGGTGTGGTCGGCAGCGGCCTCGTCCTGCAGAACAACGACGGGGATAGCCTGACCGTCAATGCCGACGGCGCGTTCGTGTTCGCAACGGCTGTGCCGAGCGGTGCAACTTACGAAGTGAGCATCGCGCGCCAGCCGTCGAATCCGTTGCAGGCGTGCCGGATCACGAACGGCAGCGGCGCCGTTGCCGGCACGGCGATCACGAACGTGAGCATCGCGTGCGAGGGGATCGTGCCGCGTTTCGCGTACGTGACCAACCTCCTCGACAATACCGTCTCGACGTACCGCGTCGAGGACGCGACGGGGCAGTTGCGCCATCACGGCTACGCGCTCACCGGCAAGGGTCCGCGCGGACTGGCGATCGATCCGTCCCTGCGCTTCGCATACGTGGCGAACCAGGCTTCCGACGATGTCTCCGCATTCGCGATCGACCGAAGCACCGGCACGCTCGCATCCATTGCGGGCTCGCCCTTCCGCGCGGGCGATGCGCCTCAGGCCGTCGTCGCGCATCCGGGCGGCCGCCTGCTCCATGTCGTGAACCAGCTCTCCGGCGACGTGAGCGTGTTTCGCATCGAAGCGACCGGTTCGCTCACCGCGCTCGGAACGTCGAGTGCCGGCGCCGAGCCCGTCGCGCTCGCGTTCGGGCCGAAAGGGCGTGTCGCGTATGTGGCGAACGGCAGCTCCAACAGCGTCAGTGCGTACTTGGTGAATCCAGCCACCGGCGAGCTCAAGCCGATCAGCGGCTCGCCGTTCGCCGCGGGCGAGGCGCCGGCGGCTCTCGAGATCGATCGCGAAGGACGGTTCCTCTACGTCGCCAACGCGGACTCGAAGAATGTTTCCGCGTTCGCGATCGACGCGGCGGGGGCGCTCGTGCCCGTCTCCGGCTCGCCGTTCCCGGCGGACGACGGACCGTTCGCGATCGCGCTCGATCCGACGGGAAGGTTCGCGTACGTCAGCAACAGAAGCTCCAGCAACGTTTCGGCGTACGAGATCGACAGGGTGAGCGGTGCGTTCAACGAACTGGGCGGCTCGCCTTTCCCGGCGCGCGATCGGCCGGAAGGCATGCACGTCGACGCGTCCGGCCGCTACCTCTACGTCGCCACTGCCGGTTCGGACACGGTGATCACATACCACATCGAGCGGGACGGTGCGCTGCAATCGCCTCGCACCGTCGTCGCGCGGGACAACCCTGGCGCGATCACGGTCGTCACCGGGCCGGGCGCCGTGCGCGTCGTCCCGAAGTTCGCGTATGCGGTGAACACCGCCACCGATGACGTCACGACCCTCGCCATCGATGTCGCGACCGGTGCGCTGAGCAGGATCGGTGCAGAGGTGCCGTCGGGAGAATTTCCGGTTGCGCTGACGACGGATCCGGCGGCGCGCTTCGTCTATGTCGCAAACCGCAGCGCCGACACCGTTACAACCTTTGGCGTCGACAGCGCGAGCGGAGCACTGGCGGCGGCTGGCGCGCTCGTGCCGACCGGCAACGCGCCGGTGGCCATCGCGAGCGACGTCTCCGGCCGCTTCGCGTTCGTGCTGAACGCCGGCGACGACACCATCGAAACCTTCGCCATGAACGCGACGACCGGCGCGCTCACTTCGCTCGGCGCCACGAGCGCGTTGGCAGGCGACGCGGAGCTCCTCGTCGTCCATCCCTCCGGTCGTTTCGTCTACACCCTGAACGAGGATCCCGACACCGTCAGAACCTTCCGAGTGGATGCAGCCACAGGACGGCTCACCGAGGTCGGAACGGGTGTCGCGACCCGCGAGGAGCCGCTGGCGATCTCGATCGACGCCGCGGGGCAGTTCCTCTACGTCAGCACGAACAGGAACGCCGCCAAAGAGCACTACCTCGCGGTCATGCGCATCGACGCGGGGACCGGCGTTCCGGCAGAGATCGACGCTCTGGCATCGGACGACGGCATGTACGGCGCGGCGGTCGATCCGTCCGGGCGATACCTGTGCGTGACCGAGAACCTGACCGGCCTTGTCGTGACGCGCGCCATCGATCAGGCGACCGGCGAGCTGAGCACGGCCGGAACGATCGTCGACGTGGGCAGTGGGCCCACACGGATCGAATTCGAAGGCTCCGGGCGGTTTGCCTACGTCGTCGTCGGCGACCTGGTCGCGGCCCTGGCGCTCGATCCCGCCACCGGCGCGTTGACGCGAGTCGGGACCGATGCCGCGACCGGCCGCTCGCCGGCGGCGATCGCGATCGCCAACCGCGTGGAGTTCGAGTGATGGACACCAGAGTTGCGAACGCCTGCGCACGCAGGCTCCGGGTCGAACCGACAACGCTTGCGCACGTCCGAGACTGCCGAGTCGATGCGTCCCGGCTCTCAGGCGTCGCGCTCGCCCTGGCAGCGGCCCTGCTGCTCTCGGCCTGCTTCGGCGGCGACGAGCAGGAAGAAGAAGAGGAGCCGCCGCCGCCACCGCCGGTCGAGCAGGTCGCGGCGCCTTTCCGCTTCTGGGCCTTCTACGAGCACAACCCGATCGGGCAGGTAGTGCGGGTCAACGCGGACCAGCAGCTGGGCGGCGAGTTGCTGAAGACGCAGGATTTCAGCTCGCCGGTCGCAGCGCCAGCGACGGCCACGACCGTCGCGCGCGGCGAGGTGTACTCGAGCACGAACGGAAACACGTACTGGGTGGAAGCGGTCGCGCCCAATGCGCCGCTGTCCGTGACGAGCAATCGCATCGGCGGCGAAACGCTGCTGCTGCAGACGCAGGTGTTCCGCAAGAACGCCGACGACGCGACGCTCGTGCTCAAGATCACGGAGGCGTTCCTCGAAGGGCGCGACTTCAACGGCTCCGAACCGCGGGTCTCGCTTTGCCCGTGGTCCGGGGACAGCCCACTCTCGTCGCAGCGCTGCTTCGACCGCGTGTTCGGGGAACTCACCCTGGACGTGCGGCTCCTGGAGATGAGCAACGGCAGCCCGGGCACTCTGTACCAGCACCTGGGCAGCACGGTGTGGCTCGGTGGCTGGGCGGACAACTGGCAATGGGACGTCTTCAGGAACGCGAGCGCCGAGGAGGCGGAAGACGGCCTGATGCCGCTGCCCCTCTTCAGGCGGGCGCACTTCGAGGAGGTGATCTGGAACAGTCCGACGATCGCGCATCCCGGCATGGACGTGAAGTTGCGGGCGACGCCGCTGTCCGTCCCGCTCGATCTCAGCGCGATTCCGCGGAACACCGAGTTCGCGGTGGCCGTGCGGGCGAGCGCACGGGCCGTCAATCGTCGTGCCGGCGAGTCCTCCATCGGCGGTCGCCTGCGCGATCCGCTCAGCACCAGTGGCACGGCCTTCGAGGCTACCGGACTCGTGCCCGGCAACACGCAGCTCACTGCCCCGCCGACGTTCGCGCCGCCCGTTCCACCGCCTTGCACGCCGGGGGCGGGCGGTGCGCGGGGCACGGTGCAATTCAGCGACGCCACCTATCTCGTGCCGGAGTTCGGATATGCCGCTCCGGTCGTCTTCCTGACGCGCACGGGCGGTGACAGCGGCACTGCGATCGTGGACGTGACCACGAGTGACGGCACCGCGGTCGGCGGCACGCACTACACGCCGGTCTCACGGCGCATCGTCTTCCACGACGGCGACGATGTGCCGCGCGCGATTCCGCTCTCGATCGCCGACGATACCGTCGAGGGCGGCGATCGCACGCTCAGTGTTCACGTCGCGGCTAACGGTGGTTGTGCGGAGATTGGCTCGCAGGACACCGCGGCGGTGACGATCGTCGACGACGAGCAGGTGGAAGAGGAAGAGTTCTTCAGTGTCGGCGGCACGGTGACCGGGCTTCAGGGATCGGGGCTCGTGATCCGAGAGGTGATCACCAGCAACGACCTCACGCCGGGCAACGGCACGTTCGCGTTCCCGTACAACTTCTCGGAGGGCGGCGCCTACGAGGTGCGCATCATCACTCAGCCGTCCAACCCGATTCAGACGTGCACCGTCGAGCGCGGCACCGGCACGGTGCCGGCCGCGGACGTGAGCGACGTGCTCGTGTCTTGCGCACCGCCGCAGACCGGCACGTCGCTCGATCTCACCTTCGGCGACAACGGCCGGGTGATCACGACGCTGCCGCGCGGCGAGGCCGCCGTGCTGCAGCCGGATGGCAAGATCGTCGTGCTCGCGGGCCTAAATCTCGCGCGCTTCAACACGGACGGCAGCTTCGACACGAGCTTCGGCAGCGGCGGGAGCGTCGCGGTGCCGTTCAATGGCGCCTTCGGAGAGGAAGCGCGTGATCTGGTGCTGCAGCCCGATGGCAGGATCCTGGTCGCCGGCTCCACGCGTGCTCCGACCACCACGATCGACTACGACTTCGCCGTGCGCCGCTTCGAAGCGAACGGTGCGGTGGATGCGAGTTTCGGCACCGGCGGAATGGTCACGCTCGATTTCGGCGGACGGGCCGATCGTGCGCACCGCGTCGCGCTGCAGCCCGACGGCAAGATCGTCGTCGGCGGGCACGCCGGATTCGTCAGCAACGCCGTGCTCGTGACCTCCTTCGCCGTCGTGCGGCTCAACCCAGACGGCTCGCTCGATACCACCTTTGCGGGTGACGGAAGCACGACCGCGCTCGGCGGTGCGAGCCTGTCGACGGCGATGGTGCTCACGCCCGACGGCAAGATCGTGCTCGGCGGCCGCAGCGGCGCCGACGGCGCTGCCGAGACGGATCTCGGCCTGGTGCGGTGGGGTTCCAGCGGCCGGCTCGATTCCAACGTCGACAGCGATCCGAACGTCTGGTTCGGCGTCGATGCCTTGGGGTTCGGCGTGGATGACCTGCTGGGCGGCGACGACAACGTTTCGGACCTGATCATCGACGCGAACGGAGCGATCCGCGGCGCGCTGAACAGCGTGCTGGCGGGCGAGCACGCCTTCAGGCTCGCCGGGTTCGCCGAAGACTTCGGCGACAGCACGGGCCGGCCGCCTGCCTTCCTGTTCACCAGCGTGGACATCGGCGAAGGCGACGACGTCGGCAGCGCGCTCGTGCAGCAACCCGACGGCAAGTTCGTTCTCGTCGGTCGCGTTGCCAACGGCCGCGCGTCGGGCGACTTCGGCATCGTGCGCTTCAATGCCGACTCGTCGGTCGATGCTGCCTTCGGCGACGACGGCGTGGTGCGGGTCGACTTCTTCGGCGGCATCGACGGCGCCTACGACGTGCTGGTGCAGCCGGATGGCAAGATCGTGGCGATCGGCTCGGCGCGCAATGGCAGCAGCAATGTGCTGGGGCTCGTGAGGATCGTGCCGTGAGTGCGGTCCGGTGGCACGTGCCAACGCCAGACCTCCGCCGCGCCAGTGAAGTTGCGCGCCGCGAACGGGCGGGCGTAGGCTCGTTCGTGCCGCAGCCGTGGGAGCGAGCGCGGCGGCGCGAGCGAGCACCCTGGCGCGAGCGACCAAGCTGGCGCGAGCGAGCGCTGCGGCGAGAACAACCATGAACCGCGAACCGGCGACCCTCAACGATCTGCTCGACACGGCGCTCGACCTGCCGGCCGGCGAGCGCGCGCGCTGGCTGGAGACGTTGCCCGGCGAGTACGACTCGCTCAAGCCGCGGCTGCGCGCGCTGCTCGAGCGGGCGGCGGAGGTCGAGACGAGTGATTTCCTCGGCACGCTGCCCAAGATCGATCTCGGCGCGACGGTTCGCAGCAGCGAAACGGCCGGCGATCTCGTCGGGCCCTACCGGCTGGTGCGCGAGCTCGGCACCGGAGGCATGGGCACGGTGTGGCTGGCGGAAGGGCACGACGGCGCGCTGCGGCGTCGCGTCGCACTCAAGCTGATCCGCGCGCACACATCGCGCGATGTACTGGCCGAACGGATGGCGCGCGAGCGCGACATCCTCGCGGCGCTCGAGCATCCGCACATCGCGCGTCTCTACGATGCCGGCGTCAGCGACAAGGGCATTCCGTATCTCGCGCTCGAATACGTCGAGGGCGAGCCGATCATCGACTACTGCCGCAAGCTCGACACCCGCGCGCGTGTGCGGCTGTTCCTGCAGGTGGCCGAAGCGGTCGCGTACGCGCACGCCAAGCTGGTGGTGCATCGCGACCTCAAGCCCGCGAACATCCTGGTGACCGCGGACGGCCAGGTTCATCTGCTCGACTTCGGGATCGCGAAGCTGCTCGACGAAGGCCGCGCGCTCGAAACGCACCTGACGCGTGCCGGCGGTCGCGCTTTCACGCCGGAATACGCGTCGCCTGAGCAGCTGCTCGGTGAGCCGCTGACGATTTCATCGGATCTCTACTCGCTCGGCGTCACTTTCTATGAGGCGCTGACGGGCCAGCGGCCGTACCGGCTCAAGCGCGCGTCCCTGGGCGCGCTCGAAGACGCGGTGCTGGCGGCCGATCCGCCGCGCCCGAGCGAAGTAGCGGAGGGTGGCGCGCGTCGCGCGCTGCAGGGCGATCTCGACACCATCGCGTTGAAGGCGCTGAAGAAGAAGCCGTTCGAGCGGTACGCGACCGTCAACGCTTTCGCCGACGATCTGCACCGCTATCTCGACGGCCGGCCGGTGCTCGCGCGGCCCGACAGCGTCTGGTATCGCACGCGCAAGTTCGTCTCGCGCCATCGTCTCACCGTCGGCGCGGGTGTGGCGGTGGTGCTCGCGATCACGATCGGCGGAGTGGCCGCGATGGTGCAGGGCATCGAGGCTGGGCGCCAGCGCGACGAGGCGTCGCGCCAGCACGAAGAGGCGGCGAAGCAGCGCGATGAAGCTGCACGGCAACGCGACGTCGCGTTCGCGCAGCAGCGGCGCGCCCAGGCCTACAGCGACTTCATGGGCGTGCTGCTGCAGGACGCGGGCGCGGGCGATCGGCCGCTGAAGCCGACCGAGCTGCTCGATCGCGGCGTGCAGATGCTCGAGCAGCGTGCCGGGAAGGACCAGAAAGTCGACGCGTACATGTGGTACGAGCTGTCGAGGAACTACCTGTTGTTCGTGCAGACGGATCGCGAGCTCGCGCTGCTGGAACGGGCTGCCGCCGGCGCGCGCACCATCGGCGATTCGAACCTGCTGGCCGCGAGCGAGTGCTCCGCGACCTGGACTCTCGGTTATCGCGATCGCGTGGCGGCGAGGACACGGTTCGAGTCGGCACGGCGGGTGATCGAGTCGATCCTGCAGCCCGCCGACTACGCGATTCTCGATTGCGCGCGCGCCGAAGCGAGCCTCCGGCGCCAGGAGGGCGATTTCGCCGGCGCGATCGAAGTCATCAACCGCGCCCGCGCGCGAGTGAGCGGTCCCGCGCCCTCGGACTGGCGCAACGAGCAGCTGATGGCAACGCTGTCCGACGTCTATCGCGCTTCCGGGCGGTTCAAGGATGCGCTCGAGATCTCGGCTGCGTCACTCGCGGCGGTACGCGATGCCGGCCGCGCCGGGTCGATGGCCGAGCTGGTGAGTCTCAACAATCACGGCGGGAATCTGTGCGGAATGGGGGAATACCTGGCCTGCGCAGAGGTGCAGGGCGCTGCGCTCGCGTTGCTCGAAAAATCCGAGTTGACGACAAATCAGCCGCTCGCCGTGCGCCAGAACTATGGCACCACGCTCTGGCGCCTCGGACAGCCGCAGCGGGCGCTCGAACTTGCGGATGAAGAGAGGGCGGCCGCGGAGCGTGCCGGCAATCGCATGTCATATGCCCTGTGCCATTTGCTCGCAGCGCGCGCGCTGCTCGATCTCGGGCGCCGCGCCGAATCCCTGCAGCGGCTGGAGGCGGCCGAGGCGGTATGGAACGCCGATCCGAAGGCCTACGCGCGCCTGATCCAGGAATCAAACGTGCATCGCGCGTGGCTGCGACTGGCGGCGGGTGACGCTGCGGGCGCCGCCACCGTCGTGCGCGGCATGCTCAAACGCGCGGGCTATCCAGCGCAGAAAGGTGCGCCGGGGCTCGACCGCGTGCTGCGTGTGGCGGCGAGGGCGGCGTTGCAGGCGGGCGATGCTGCTGCTGCGGAACAGTACGCCACCGATGCGCTGGCCATTTCCCAACGCATCGCGCGCGCCGAAGACAGCAGCGCCGACGCAGGGCTGGCGGCGCTCATGCGCGCCGAGGCGCGCGTGAAGCTCGGTCGAGCCGACGACGCCGTCGTCGATGCGGGCCTTGCGCTGCGTGGGCTGCGAAATGGACTTGGTCCCGAGCACGCCGACACGCGCGCCGCAGCGAGACTCGAGACGAGGTTGCGCGGTGAGACGAGGACGTGACGCGCCCCCGAACGTGATGCGCCCCCGAACGTGATGCGGACAGATCCCCGAATTCGGGCGGCACGTGGTACGGCGACCTTGCGGCTCGTGCATCCACAGCCGTACCCTCGCCGCGTGACCGAAGGCGCTAACCTGGAAGTCGACCTCGGACAGCTGATCCAGCGCGCGCAGGCCGGTGACGCCGGCGCGCTCGAGCAACTGTTCGCCGTCACCTACGACGATCTCAAGATCCTCGCGCGCGCCCGCCTGCGCGCCTCGCCGAAGATGACCGTCCTCGACACTACCGCGCTCGTGAACGAGTCCTATCTGCGGCTCGCCCAGTCTGGGCGCCTTCGCCCGCAAGACCGCGCGCACTTCGTCCGCTATGCCGCGCGCGCCATGCGCTCCGTCGTCGTCGACTTCGTGCGCCGTCGGGCCGCCGAACGACGCGGTGGCGACCAGGTGCGTGTCGAGCTGACAACCGGCGTGATTGATACGACTGCTGAGGGAGAGGACGAGATTCTCAAGGTGCACGAAGCGCTCGAGCAACTGCGCGAGATGGATGCGCGCGCCGTCAGCGTCGTCGAGATGCGCTACTTCGCGGGGATGTCCGAGGTAGAGATCGCAGCTGCGCTCGGTGTCACTGAGCGCACCGTGCGGCGAGATTGGGAGAAAGCAAGATTGCTGCTGGCAGAAGCCCTTCAAAGTGAAAGTCGCGAGGGGGAACACGCGTGAACAGCATCGAACTCACCTTGGGAGCTCTGACTTTCGCCGTGGCCGGATGGTATTTGACGCATCCCGTCGTGTGGCTCATTCGCAAGACCGTGCCAGTGCCGACCCCATGGCCTCCTCTTGAGGCGGCGTGGAAGGAGCTGGTTAGTACAACGGACTATGCGGGACTCTGGCTCGGCTGCTTTGAACGAGCAGTGTTCCTTCTATGTTTCGCGACGGGTAGAGAAGAAGGAGTCGCAGTCCTGCTCGCTTTCAAGGTCGCGTCGAAATGGGAGGCTTGGAGCAACATCACGAAGGTTCCGGAGCGCTTGTCGCCATCCGCTGCAGCAGCCGACACGCTCCGCTATGCATACTGCCGACGAGTGTGGGCAGCTCAAGCAAACGCAACATTCCTCATCGGGACCCTGCTCAACATTCTCATAGGGTATGTTGGAGCCGACCTTGCGGAGCGGTACCTTCGAATACCGCTCTGATGGTGTCGCCCGCGCGCCGGCGCGAGGGACGTAGGCATCGCGCACACACGTGAGCTTGCTAGCGTGGCGCTGATTCCCAGCAAGTGCGAGAAGGTGTATGGATTTTGATCCGATTGCATGGGGCTTTGGGTTTTGCGCTGAACCAGCTGACGGCTCGCCTTCTAAGGGGGTCCCCTGATGATGAACTGCGAACGACCTTCCAAGAGAAATTCACGTGGGGTACGACCAGATGTTCCTCGACGCCGCTATGGAGCCGCAGCCGCAGTTGCGACCCGCGCGGTTTAAGCTTCAGGAATCCCTGTGCATCCGTGGTCTCACCAGCGCCATGAGCGCGGTCATCGTCTCGGTCGCCGCACTGCGACGCCAGAACTGCGAGATCGACGAGGACATCGCGAGCGTCCTCGAGCGCTCGGCGGCCGATCGCCTCGACATCGAGATTGAACAGCTCGCAGCGTTCAGCGGCATCGATAGGAAGCTCCACCAGACAAGCCAATCGGAGGGCGCACAGTCATGAAAGGCAAGGAACCCACTCCTCGCGAGTACCAGGAATTCCTCTCGGAAATCCGGCAGCAGATCGCGAATGCGCAGCAATCGGCAGCGCGGGCGGTCAACGCCGCTCTGATCCTGCTCTATTGGGACCTCGGCCGCCGCATCGTCGAGACGCAGACGACCAAGGCCTGGGGCGACCAGGTGATCCCGATGCTGGCGAAGGACCTCAAGCGCGACTTCCCGGACCAGACGGGCTACTCCGAACGTAACCTCTGGTATATGCGGGAATTTTGGTCCGCCTACTCTCGACCCGAATTTCTGCAACAGGCTGTTGCAGAATTAGACGGTGTCAAAGGCGGCCGCGGCAAACAGCCCCACGACGAGCGCGTCCCCGTCGGAGTAGCGGGCCACGAAAGCGACGTGGTGCTCCGCATCCTCGTACGCGTGCCGTGGGGCCAACACGTCCTTATTCTCGACAGAACCCACAGCGGCGCGTCGCGCCTCTTCTACCTCCGCGCCACGGCGGCGTACGGATGGACGCGCAACGTCCTCAACATCATGCTCAAGGCGCGCACGTTCGAGCGCTCGCAGGCGGAGGGCAAGGCGCACAACTTCCCGACGGCGTTGCCGGAGGACCTGGCCGAGCAGGCGCACGAAGCGCTGATGAGCTCGTACAACCTCGACTTCCTCGACGTCAAAACCAAAGTCCACGAGCGCGCGCTGGAGCGCGGCCTCGTCGATCGCATCACCGAGTTCATGCTCCACCTCGGCTACGGCTTCTGCTTCATCGGCCGCCAGTATCGCCTCGAGGTCGGCGACGAGGACTTCTACATCGATCTCCTCTTCTATCACCGCTTCCTCAAGTCGCTCATCGCCATCGAGCTCAAGACGACGCGCTTCACGCCCGAGGACGCCGGCAAGATGGATTTCTACCTCAACGTGCTCAACGAGCGCGTGCGCGCGCCGGACGACAACCCGTCGATCGGCATGATCCTGTGCAGCGGCAAGAACGATGTCGTCGTCGAGTTCTCGCTCAAGAGCAAGGGCAATCCGATCGGCGTCGCGCCGTACACGATCACGCAGAAGTTGCCAAAGGAACTGGAGGGGAAACTGCCGACGGCGGAGGAGTTGAGGAAGGTGCTGCAGGGGGCAAGCGACGCGCAGGGCGGGGCGGCGGATGCGTACGGGGCGCGCGAGCGGCAGGAGCAAGCAACGGACGCGAACCCGCGGACGGACGGCAGCGCGAAAGGAAGGGAGGGCGTTTGATGTCACAGATCGTGACATCAAAGGGCGGGCTCGAAATTCTGAAACGCTGTTTTCAGAATCGAAAACTCGGCGGGAGGCAGGTCATCGTGCGCTGCCGAGCGTTGTCACCTGCTGCAGAAAAAGCGACAATCGCTGCAGATTATGCAGCACACCGTCGCCAACTCACTATTTCCAGGCTACCGGCGCCGCCTCCTCGGTCTTCTCTTGCTCAATCCGGACGAGGGCCTGCACGGACGGGAGATCGCACGGCGCATCGGCCTTCCCGCCGGTTCTGTCGCGCGGGAGCTCAACCGGCTCGTCGAAACGGGCCTGCTCAAGCGCGAGAAACGCGGCAACCAGTCGATCTATTCGGCGGATCGACGCTGCCCGGTCTTCGACGAAATCGCGGCAATCCTGCGCAAGACGTCGGGCGCGGGAGACGTGCTGTCGCAGGCGCTCGAGCCGCTGTCCGAACAGATCGATGTAGCGTGCATATTCGGCTCTTTTGCGCGTGGCACTCAGCGACCGGGAAGCGATATAGATGTGCTGGTCGTCGGCGCCGCAGATCTGGGCGACGTGCTCGACGCGCTGCGCACCGCGCAGGACGAGCTCAAGCGCGAGATCAGCCCGAATGTGTTCACCGCCAGGGAATGGCGGACGAAACTGAAGGCGGGAAATGACTTCGTGAAGGACGTGCTCGCGAAGCCGAAGATATTCTTGATCGGAGACAAGGATGACCTTGCGGAACCTGGTGGGAAGGAGTCTCGATGAGGTAGCCCCATCACGGGACCAGGTCCAGCGCCTACTCGCTTCCGTCGCTCGTGCCATCGGCGACGCCAAGGTGTGCGAAGTCAGTAGCGAAGGACGATTCTCAGGGGCCTACGGCGCAATACGCACGCTGGCGGATATCGGGCTCCTCGCTCACGGCTACCGCGTCCTGACGAGCGCGCCTGGTCACCACGCGACAGCGATCCAGACGCTCGAACTCACCTTCGGTATCGACGCCCGAATAGTCAATCGGCTCGATTACCTGCGCAAACTGCGCAACGCCGCAGAGTATTCGGGCGCAGAAATACCGGACAGCGCCGTCTCAGAGTGTTTGAAGCAGGCGGAGAACCTACACGCCGCTGCAGTCGAGTGGCTGAAGCTCAACAGGAGAGATCTCGTCTAGCCCCGCCGCGGCACGCGGCGACAAGTGGCACGCGTGCGGATTCTGGCGTGGCGACGCGCTCCACCCCGCGTCATTGCCGCATGTCCAGCGTCACCGCCTCGTGTCGAACGCCATGCGCACAGCCAGAAATCCGAGGACGGTGCCCATGAGCCAGCGCTGCACGCGCGCCCAGAAGGGTCGGCGCGCGAGGAAAGCGGCGACGGTGCCCGCGGCGAACACGATGCCGGCGTTGACGCTGGCGCTGATCAGGACTTGCGTGAGGCCGAGGCCGACGCTCTGACCAAGAATGTTGCCGCGCGGGTCGATGAACTGCGGCAGCAGCGACAGGTAGAGCATCGCGATCTTCGGGTTGAGCAGGTTCGTGAGCAGGCCCATCGCGAACAGGCGCGGCGCGGAGTCGACCGGCAGATTGCGCGGTTGAAACGGTGAAGAGCCGCCGGGGCGCAGCGCGTTCCAGGCAAGCCAGGCGAGGTAGGCGGCGCCCGCCAGGCGCAGTGTGTCGTAGGCGAGCGGAATCGCCAGCAGCAACGCCGTGATTCCGAGCGCCGCCAGCAACATGTAGACCAGGAACCCCGCCAAGACGCCTGCCAGCGAGATCATGCCGGCCGCACGCCCCTGTGTGATGGAGCGCGAGATGAGATAGGCCATGTTAGGGCCCGGAGTGAGCACCATCGCGAGAGCCACGGCGGCGAACGCAAGCAGATTCTGGGCGGACAAACAGATCTCCTCTCTCGTGACGAATGGTAGCCTCGCGACGAATGGTAGTCGCTGCGGCGCTCGCACGTGCTTCTCTCCATCGCCGCGTCTGCCTACCGCCGAGTCAGCAGCCATCGATTCACGGAGAGCGCGATCGCGCGCGGTGGAAGCTCGCCGGCGAAGGCGAGCAGTTTCGTGGCCCAACCGGGGATCGCGGCACGCCTTCCGCGCATCATGGCGCGGTAGCCGGCCCGGGCCACAGCCGCGGCGGTGGCTTGCGGCACGAAGCGATAGAGATTCGTGCCACTCGCACCGGCGCGTTCCTCGAACGAGGACCGGGTGATGCCGGGGCTCAGGGACGTCACCGAGACACCGGTGCCGGCGAGCTCGCGTGCGAGCCCCCGGGAGAACGACAACACGTATGCCTTGGTCGCGTAATAGACCGCCATGCGTGGCCCGCCCGGTTGATAGCCGACCACGGAAGCAAGGTTGAGGATGCGGCCTCGCCCTCGCGCCAACATGCCTGGCAGCACCAGGCGCGTGAGCGTGGTGAGTGCCACGACGTTGACCATCTGCATGCGCGTGAGCACCTCGAGCGGCCGGTCGCGAAGCCCGCCATAGTCGCCGACACCCGCGTTGTTGACGAGAATGTCCACGGCCAGTCCCGTCTGCGACAGGTTCGTCCAGAGTTTCTCTGCGCCTCCCGCTTCGGCCAGGTCCACCGCGTGCGCGTGAACCGCGACGCCGTAACGCGCGCGCAGTTGCGCCGCCGTTGCGTCGAGCCTGTCCGCATCGCGCGCGACCACGATCAGCGGATGACCATGCGCGGCCAGCTCGAGCGACAGCTGCAGGCCGATGCCGCTCGACGCGCCAGTGACCAGCGCAGTCATGTCGGCATCCCGTCTGGTTATATCCGGGTTACTCACCTCATCTCCTCCCCGTTCCACGTGGCCCGCTCAGCGCTGAACGCGCGCCGCAAGCAAAGTTCCCGGCCGATTCCTGAAACCGGAGCACGAGACAAATTCGGCGGCGGGCGATGATCAATCGCAGCGGCTCCGGCACTCTGACCACGCAAATCACAGACCAACGGAGCAAGCATGTCGAAGCAGAATGCAACAGAATTGCGAAGTGCAGTCGCGCCGCGCATCACGGCGGCTGCACTCCTGATCGCCGCCGCGGCGGCGCTCGGATCCGCGCCCGCGAGTGCGCAAGTGCGCGCCGGCTCGCAGGAAGTCGACGTCTACGCGGGCCAGCTGTTCGGCGATGGCCTGACGGACACGGCGATCTCCGGCCAGACGCCGGAGCTCGACGACGATATCAACTACGGCGTGCGCTACGGCTACAACGTCACGGACACTTTCGGGATCGACCTGTCGCTCGGTCACAACCCGAACTCGGCGACGTCGCTCGCCGGCGGCGACATCGATCTAGCTCTGACCACGCTGGATCTCGACGCCATCTGGCACCTGAACCCGGGCGGGCGCTTGGTTCCGTACCTGCTCGCCGGCGTGGGCTATGCCAGCGCCGATCTCGACGATCCGATCGCGGGCACGGTCAACGGGCAGCCGGTGTCGATCGAGGACGATAGTGGATTCACGCTCAACGCCGGCATCGGGGCGAAGTACTTCGCGACCGATCGCGTGCTCGTGCGCCTGGAGGCGCGCTATCGCTACCTCGACGGCATCGTCGATGCGTTCGACGACTCGCTGAACACCTTCGAGACCACGCTGGGCGTCGGCTGGACCTTCTAGCCCCGGCCCGATCCGCATTGGGACCGGTGCGGTTGCTGTCGCGCCCGATCGGCGTTGCAACGTCCGCGCGGCTCGTGGGACGAACGGCAACTGCATCGGCTCCCGCCGGCGGCCGGTCGCGGTCGCCCGGTCGCCCGCTGCGCACGCCGCGCGAGTGCGCGCCTGCCTCGCGGCTCGCCCGCGAGCACGATTTCAAGGATAGCGTGGGCTCTCAGGGATAGCGCCGGCTTCCAGGGCGATCGACTCGCCGCGCGCGGGATCGTTGGCCGCCACAACGTCGATGCGCACGAGCGCGCCGCCGCCGACGGCCGATTCCACCCGCGAGCGCAGCCCGTGCAGGCGCAGGATCTGCGCAACGATGCGCAGGCCCAGTCCGGAGGCGCCGATTGCCGGTTCCTGCCCATGCGCGAAGACGCGGAGCATGTCGGCAGTGGGGCCCGCGCCCTTGTCACCAACCGTGAGCGTGACGACGTTGCCCAGGCGACGCACGCCAACCGACACCACACTGCCGCGCGGTGACGCCTTGACGGCGTTGGTCAGCAGATTGTCGATCAGGCGCTGGAACAAGCCGATGTCGCCCCGCACGGTCAGCTCCGCGGCGTCCATCTCGCACTCGATGCGCACACTCTGCGCATCGGCCGCTTCGCGAAAGCCGAGCACGGCGTCGTGCACCAGCTCGGCCAGCGAGAAGTTCTCCGGGTGCAACTCCAGCGACGGCGCTTCGAGCCTGGCGCTCTCGAACAGCTCGGCCAGCAGGCGCCGGACCTGCGTGCAATGCATCAGCGCGCGCGCGATGCCTTCGCGTCGTTCACTGGCGCTCGCGACACCCTCGCGCTTCAACACCGTCTCCAGGTGAGCTTGCAGTGTGCTGAGAGGCGTGCGCAGATCGTGCGAGAGGTGCGCGATCCACTCGCGCCGCGACGTATCCGCCGCCTGCAACGTCCGCATTTGAGCAGTGATGCGCGAACGCAGGCGCTCGAAGCCGAGTCGCAGCCCTGCGATCTCGTCGCGCGAGCCGCGTCGCGCGTCGCGGTCGCCCGTAACCTGCTCCTCGAACGCTGCCACCTCGCGCGCCAGGGTGCGCAGCGGCAGCGCAAGGCGGCCGAAGAGCAGCGCCGCCACGATGAAGCCGGCCAGCACTACCACGGCGATGCCGCCGCCGGCGAACGCGGGCACGTGATGCGGCCAGGTACGCGCGGTGATCTCCTGCCGCGCGCTGCTGTCGAGGATCACGTAGACGTAACCCCAGGGGCTCGCCGGCGGGCCGACCGGGGCGGCGCTGAAGATGCGGCGCGAAACGACATCGCGCGGATCGTCGCCCACCAGCGGACGCTGCTCGCCGGCGCCGGCGATGAACGCTCGCAGCGGCGCGAGGTCGACGCGGATGCGCGCCAGCGGGCGCGCATTGTCGGCATGCGCGAGGATGCGCCCGGCGGAATCGAGCGCGTACACCTCGATCGAGGGATTGAGAATCATCGCGGTGTCGGCCAGCTCGCGAAAACGCGCGGGATCGAAGACGCCGTCGCGAAACGGCGCGCGATTCTCGGCGATGTACATCGCGATGGGTGCGCTCAGGTCCTGCGTGACGTGCTGGAAGTAGCGGTCCGCGGTCGTCAGGCTCTGATGCAGCAACAGCGCGCTCAATCCGGCGAACGCGGCGAGCAGCAGCAGTGTCAGGCGGCTGGTGAGCGTCATGGCGTGACCGCGCCGTCGGTGGCCGTGGCCCTGCCGTCGGTGGCCGTGGCCCTGCCGTCGCTGGCCGTGACCAGCCGATAGCCGCTGCCCCACACGGTGACCAGCAGCCGCGGCCGGCGCGGATCGGGTTCGATCTTGCTGCGCAGGCGGTTGATGTGCGAATTCACCGTGTGGTCGAAACCCTCGAAGCGCGATCCCCACACCGCATCGAGCAGCTGCGCGCGCGTGAACACACGATCGGCGTGGCGCAGCAGGTGAGCCAGCAAATCGAATTCGCGCGGTGTCAGGGAGATCTCCTCGCCGCGGCAGAAGGCGCGTCTCTGCATGCAGTCCAGCACGATGTCTGCGCCAGCAAGGCGATCGGCGGAACGCGCGGGTTTGTTCGAATCACCACGCGCGGGCGTGATCGAGCCCGCACGGCGCAGAAGCTTGCCGGCACGCAGCAGAAGTTCGCGCAGGCTGAAGGGCTTGGTGAGGTAGTCGTCCGCGCCGAGCTCCAGACCCGCGACGCGGTCGGCCTCACTCGCACGGGCGGTCAGCATCAGCACGGCGGCGGTCGAAGACGTGTCGCGCAGTTCCCGGCACAGCTCGAAGCCGTCGCCGTCGGGCAACTGCGCGTCGAGCACGACGAGATCCCAGTCGTGGCTCGACAGCCAGCGTCGCGCCAGGCGCGCAGTGTCGGCATGTTCGACATTGCAGGCGGTCTCGAGCAGCGCCGTGCGCAGGAGCGACGCCAACTCGACGTCGTCCTCGACCAGCAGCAGCGATCCGGCGTAGCCCTTCCCGTACCCCGCGCTCGACTCTGCGGATAGCGGCATCGCGAATTCCGTGCAGCCCTGCTCATCAGACCCGCCAGGTGCGCGAAATATTTCTCGCCGCCGTTTTCCGGGAGCCTCGGGGAACACTGTTCCCCGAGGAGCGCGCCATTGTCGTTGTTACTCAGCGTACCGCGAGGCCGTTGGCGCCGGCCGGAATGCCGGCGAGCGTCTGCACCGTCGCGAGCGTGCCCTGGCGCCCGATGCGCAGGACGCTCAGCGTCCCATTCCCGGAATTCAGCGAGTAGAGGAACGAGCCCTGAGGCGTGACGGCCATGTCGATCGGCGCGGTGCTGGCGCCGAGGTTGGCCGTAACGCCGCCGTCGGCGAAGCGCTCGAGCGTTCCGAGCGGGCCGGTCCGGTAGCCGGAGATCGTGCCGCTGCCGGTATTGCTCACGTACGCGAAACGGTGATTCGGCGTCACCACCACCCAGCAGGCAGCGGTCTGTTCCGTCGGCTCGCTCGGCGAGATGGTGTGCAGCCGCGCGTCGCGACCGACGAGGAAGGAACTGAGCGCGCTGGCCCCGGGCGCACCGCCAAACGCTTCGGACACGAACAGCTGGCGGCGTTTGTCGAAGGCGAAGCCGAACGGCGTCGCACCCGGCGAATCCTTGATCCTGGGTGTGGCGGCCGGGCGGCCGTCGTGGCCCACCGCATAAGACACGAGCCGGTTCGTGGCCTTCTCGGTGGTCACCAGCGTACGTCCGTCAGGACTGAAGCCGATCTGTGCCGGACCCGTCCCCGCACCGCTCAGCGGGCGTTGCGAGCCGGGCAGCGGCGTCAGTCGTCCACGCCGGCTGACGTGGAATCCGGCGATCGAATCGCTGCCGGCGTTGAGGACGTAGAGCAGATCGTCGTCCAGCGTCAGGCTGATCGGCTGCTCGCCGCCGGAGGACACCGTTTGCAGGAATTGCAGCCCGTAGTGACGCACCGCGAACACGGTGATCTCGTCGCTGCCCGCGTTGACGACGAACAGTCGCTCGCCGTCCTCATCCAGGAGGAGGCCGCCCTGGTTGCCCAGGCCGCCACCCGTGCCGGTACCGCCCGTGGCATAGACGCCGGCCGGCGCGAGCCGGCCGTCGCGCGTACGATCGAACACCAGCACGGCGTTCGCATCCGCCGCGTTGCTCATCGTATACAGCGCCCCGGGCGCCGAATCGTCCTGATCGTGCGCCGTCGCTGTTGCGGCCGCCAGGGCGAGGCCGAGCACGGCAAGAAAGCGGGTAACGAGAGTCATGGAATCTCCTGCACCAGACAACGCGCCATACGCGCGAGCGGCAGCATGCTGGGCGGGACCTCACGAAATCCTCACGGCGAGCGGGCGGCCGCCGTTCACGGGCGCCGCGGCGGTGGCGCGCCACTCCAGTACTCGCTGCGCGGCGCTTTACCGACCCCGTCGCTGTCCGATGCAAACAGCAGTTTCCTGCCGTCGGGCGACCATTGCGGGAAAGCGTTGTTGCCGTCACCGACGGCGGCCGCAGGAGGGTTGGCGGCGGCGACGGCAACGGAGTGGATGTGCGTGTCGCTCGCGGGCGAGGCGACGTGGGCGTCTGTGTTGCTGCCCGCCGTCCAGACGATGGAAGCCGTAGCGGCCAGGACGGGTGTGAGTCTGCTGGCGTGCGCCATCGTCGCAATCTCCTCGCCGTGCGTCCGAGCATGAACCCGCTGCAAGTCTCCCGCTATCAGAATCCTGCTCGTCGTGGCTCGACGCATTCGGTGCGAGAATGCGCCACGATGAACGCGCGGCCGCAATCATCGCGTGACGCGCGGACGCGATACGCAAGTCGCCCGCACGCAGTCGGCTGCCTCGCTGCGGTCGCCTGCGTTGCCGCGCTCGCTTGCGCTGCTTGCTCCTCAGGCGGCGATGGCAGCGAGAGCAACTCGCCTGCCTGCGGTCCGTATCCTGCGCAGGCGACCTCGCCTGACGTTCTTCCCTATCAGGTCGGGCAGGTGTACGTCGTCGGGCAGGGCAACTGCTCGAACGGGTCGCATGCGGCCAGCGCGATCGTGCGCCACGCGTACGATTTCCTCATGCCGATCGGTACGCCGGTGATCGCATCGCGCACCGGCGTCGTGCTGCTCGTCGAGGAGCGGTTCATCGATGGCAATCGCACACCCGGCCAGGAGAACTTCGTCAACGTCCGCCACGGCGACGGCTCGATCGCCGCATACGTGCACCTTACGCAGAACGGTGCGCTGGTCGCGGTCGGCGATTTCGTGGGGCAGGGTGATCTCATCGCCATGAGCGGGGACACCGGCAACAGCACCGCGCCGCACTTGCATTTCCACGTTCAGCAGTGTTCCGGCTGCGCGACAGTCGCCGTTACATTCCGCAACACGCGACCTCATCCCAACGGCCTCGTGCAAGGCGAGCAGTACACCGCGGAAGCGTTCTGAGTCTGTCGAGTTTGACGCTGTGCGACGAACAGCGGCTCAGCAGTCCTGGCTGCACCGCCGAATCGAACGACGCGACGCTGCGTCGGCTTACGGCGCAGCTAGAGTGCCCGCCGGCGCGCCGCGCGTGGTTGCGGCCTGACGCGTGCGCGTGGCGCGGATCGCGTCAGCGAGCTCGAGCACAGCAGTCGCGTAGAACGTCGAGCGATTGTAGCGGGTGATCGCCTCGAAATTCGCGAAGCCGGCGAGGTAGCGGGATTTTGTCCCCGGCGCCGGCAGTTCCACGACGGAGCAGGTGTCCTCCGGCCGCACCGGCGACCCGGAGAACTTCGCGCCCTGCGCCTCCAGCTCGGCAACCCTGTGCGCACGCTCCAGGCCCGTCACCAGAACGGCCTCGCTTCCCGGCGGCAACAGCACCGGGACGCTGGCAACCTCGCCCGCGACCCATCCGTGTGCCTTCAGGTAGCTCGCGATGCTGCCGATCGCGTCTGCCGCGCTGTCGACCAGGTCGATGAGACCGTCGCCGTCGAAGTCGACCGCATGTCGGCGATAGCTCGAGGGCATGAACTGCGGCAGGCCCATGGCGCCTGCGTACGATCCTCTGATCGCGAGCGGATCGATATTGGTTTCGTGGGCGAGAAGCAGGAATTCCTTCAGCTCGTCACGGAAGTACTCCTGCCGCCGTGGCCCGTCGAAGGCGATCGTTGTCAGGGAGTCGACCACGCGGAAGGTGCCGGTGACGCGCCCGAATGCCGTCTCGACACCGAGAATGCCGAGGATCACTTCCGGCGGGATACCGAACTCGGCCTCGGCGCGCTCGAGGTGCTCATGGTGCGCTTCCCAGTAGCGCGCGCCGGCAGCGATGCGGGTCTTCGTCAGGAATTTCGCGCGGTAGCGCGGATACGATCGGACGGGCTGGTCTGCCGTGACGCGTTCCGGCCCGATGAGGCGCACCACCTTCGGCTGATGCCGGGCTTCGCCCATAATGCGCTCGAGGCTAGCCAGCTCGAGCCCATGCTCGGCCTGCAGCGACTCCATGAAAGAGTGCACTTCGGGTCGTGACAGGTACTCGGCGTTCGCGCCGGCCGGATGCAGGCACAAGGCCAGGGCCGCGAATGCGGCCGCTCGGGTGAGCAGTCGCACTGCTCGAGCGAGGTCTCCCAACTGCATCCGTGGTCTCTGATTACGTCGCGCGCGGATGAGATGGAATATGCCTTCACCGGGCAGCCCGCCGGGGTGACGATTCTCACAGATCCCGACGCCGGGACTTCTCGATCGGCCTGCGTTGGTCGGCGCGACGAACGGCGCCGGGCAGTGCCGCGGATGTCCCGCTCCGATTCGTGACAACAGCCGTGCCAGCCCGCTCATTCCCTGCGTGCAAAGAACCACACGTTCATCGCATCGTGCGGCAGGACATGACAGTCGATCGAGCGAAAACCGGCTGCGCCGAGGTCGCTGTCCTCGGCCATGACCTGGTGAAAGCGCCGATAGTCCGCGTAGCGAGTGCCGCCGCCGCTTTCGAACCGGTCGAGAGTCATGTCCTCGAGCGAACCGAAGTCATCGTGCCGTCCTCGCGAACGAATCGCATCAGGGCGAGTAGCGCAGTTCCACGCGGCGATTCTGCGACCACGCCGGTTCGTCGCCGCCGCTCACGACGGGACGCTCCTCGCCGTAGCTGATGGTCGTCAGCTGTCCCTCGCCGGCGCCTTGCAGCATCAACGCACGCCGTACTGCCTGCGCGCGCCGTTCGCCCAGGCCGACGTTGTACTCGCGCGTGCCCCGTTCGTCGGCGTGGCCCTCGAGTCGCAGCCGGCGACTCCCGCCATCGCCCAGGAACTTCGCGTGCGAGGCGATCAGGTTGCGATACTCCGCCCTGATCTCTGCCGTGTCGAAGTCGAAATAGACCACCATTCCGTGTTGCTCGAGGGCGCGCAACGCCGCTTGTTCCCGAGTCAGCGATTCGCCGGCCGGTAGTGCGGCGCCCGCGTAAGTCGGCGCGCCCGGTTCTTCTCCGGCTCCGGCGCCATCCGGAAGGACGACCTGGCGAGTGGCGCATCCAATCAGGATGCTGAACACCAACACGAGGATTGCCCGAGCGCATCGCATGACGTCTCTCCGGTCGACAGGTCGACGGTGCCGGGGCGTGCGGAGACGGGTTAGGGGCATGATCTCCGCGGCCGCCGGCACCGCCTTCCCCTTGCAGTACGCAACTCAGGCTACGCGAGGTGCGAGGGGCTCGAAATACGGGCGAGCCCGTAAGGGCGCACTGCACGGCGCGTCGCCAGCGCGCCGGGCCCCGGCCATCACCACGATCGCCTGTGCGAGGCTCGCATCAGGTAGTCTGGAGCGACTTGCATGGGTAGCCGCGCAACGATGAACCATGGCATGACGACGGCGGGCTCCGGCTCGGCAAGCGGCGCGACGATCCGGTCGCCGACGTTGCGGGGATGGGTTGTGCTCGCCGCCGGGTATCTCGCGTTGTACGTGGGGGCTGACTGGCTCACCTACGTCCAGCCGGTACTCAAGCTCGGCATAACGCCGTGGAATCCCCAGGCCGGGATCACGCTGGCGTTGCTCCTGATCTACGGACCGCGCGCTTTTCCTGTAACCGGTCTTGCCGCGTTCGTCTCCGAGCTGCTGGTGCGTGGCGCTCCGGCGCCGATTCCCCTGCTGATTGCGTCATCGTCCATCATCGCACTCGGCTATGGCGTCCTGGCGGCAGTGATGCGAGCTCACGGCCTCGCGAAGCCGATCGAATCGACCCTTGCGGCAGCGCGCTTCGCGCTCGCCGCGGGCGCGGCCACACTGCTGGTCGCGGCGGCATACGTCGCGCTGTTCGTCGGTGCGGGCAGCCTGCCCACGGAGGTTGCTTCGAACGGTATGGCGCGCTACTGGGTGGGCGACCTGAATGGAATCCTGACGGTCACGCCGCTGCTGCTACACGCTTCGCAGTGGCGCATGGCTCTCGCCGCGGTCCAGCGTCGCGGCTGGGAGATCCTCGCCCAATTCGTGGTGGTAGCGCTCATGGTGTGGACGATCTTCGGGCTGGCGAGCACGGACGGACTGCGCTTCTTTTACCCCCTGTTCCTGCCGGTGATCTGGATTGCGCTCCGCTGGCGTGTGGCGGGCGCCATCATGGCGGCGCTCACAATCCAGGTCGGCCTGCTGATACTCGCCCAGGACGAAACTCGGTTCCCGCCGTACGTCGACCTGCAGTTTCTGATGCTGACGCTCAGCCTGACGGCGGTCCTGCTCGGCGCCGCCGTGGCGGAGCGAGCCGATGCACTGCGGCGCGTCGCGCTTCGTGAATCCGAGCAACGCGCCCTGCTCGCCACGGCCCCGGATGCTGTGCTGACCGCTGATGCTGCCGGCAACTTGCTGTCGGCCAACCCGGCGGCTACGCGGCTGTTCGGCGCACTCGTCGCAACCGGGCAGCCGATCGGCAACCTGTTGCCGGCGTTTCGGCCTGACAGTGCGGAAGGGCGGACCACCATCGAGGGCAGGCGAGCGAATGGTACGCAGTTTCCGGCGGAGGCGGCCTGGGCCGCGTTCGGAGCGCAGGCGGAGCGCGGCTCGCTCATCATCGTTCGCGACGCCACCGAGCGCCTGCGATCGGAAGCACAGCTGCGCGAGCGCGACACGGCCCTCGCGCGTGCGATGCGCTTCGCAGTTGCCGGCGAGCTCGCTTCCGCCTTGACCCACGAGTTGAACCAGCCGATCACGGCATTGGTGTCGTATCTGCGCGCCTCGCAGATTCTCGCGGCGCCGTTCGTCGCAGGGGACCCGCGGCTGGCAGCAACGCTCGAGAAGGCTGCGGACGAGGCGATCCGGGCCTCGGAAGTGATGCGCCGCCTGCGCGATTTCTACCGCAGCGGCAGTGTGCAGCAGGAGGCGGTGGACGTGCACGAGCTGTGCGCGGGGGTCGTGGGCGCTTTCAGCGAGCGGCTGCGCGAGGCGGGCGTCGCGCTCGAGATGGACATCGGTGGTGCCATACCTGGGGTACGCGCCAACGGCACGCAACTCGAGATCGTCCTGCACAACCTGTTGTCAAACGCTCTCGACGCGCTGGCCGATCCCGGTGTCACACTGCGTGCAGTCGTGCTGCGCGCGCGCCACGAGGAACGCTCCCTTACGCTCGAGGTCGAGGATTCGGGCCGTGGAATCGGAGCGGAGGTCGCCGGTCGGCTGTTTGAGCCCTTCGTCACGACGAAGGCGGACGGCATGGGCCTGGGGCTGGCCATCAGCCGCTCGCTGTTGCGCGCGCGCGGCGGCGACCTGACGTGCCGCGCCGGTCCGCGGCTGGGCGGCGCCTGTTTCGTCATGACCATTCCAATGGGTGGGCACGGAGGTTCGCAGGCTTGAGCGATGCCACTGTGTTCGTGGTCGATGACGACGCCTCGGTGCGTGACGCCCTCAGCCTGCTCATATCGCTGCGCGGTCTGCGCACCGCGGTATTCGCTTCGGCGGAGGCGTTCCTCGAAACCTACGAGGCCGCGTGGCGCGGCTGCCTGCTCGTCGACCTGCAGATGCCGGGCATGAGCGGCCTCGAGCTGCAGAACGCGCTGCGCGAGCGCGGCGTGTCGCTGCCGCTGGTGGTGCTGACCGCGCACGGCGATGTCGCGACCACGCGCGCGGCCCTCAAGGCCGGTGCCGTCGACTTCCTCGAGAAACCCGCCGACGACGAGGTGCTGGTCGACGTGTTGCGCAACGCCATTCGGCTCGACGAGCAGCGCCATGTCGCCAGGAGCGGCCGCGCCGCCCTGGTCGAACGGCTCGAGCGCCTCACACCGCGCGAGCGCGATGTTCTCGGGCTCCTCGCCGACGGCTTGCAGCATCGCGAGATCGCCGAACGATTGAGCATCAGCCCGCGGACCGTCGAGGTCTACAAGGCGCGCATGATGGAGAAGCTGCAGTGTCGCAGTCTCGCCGAGGCGGTGCGTATCGGCGCGCAGGCGCGCGATACGCAGTCAGGCGAAGAATCGTCCTGAGACGAACGTCCGTGCAATAACGCGCTTGTCCGGGGTGCGGCGGCTGAGGGCGGCAAGACATCACTCGCCGGCGACGGCGGTCGCCGACGAGTGATGGAGTCGCTGCAGCGGAAGCGACGTACTTCGCGAAACCGGATTACTTCGGGGGCTGAGAGGGAGGCTCGGCCGCTGACGTTGTATCCGGGTCGCCGACAGACGACTCGCCGTCCACCGGCGCCTCGCCTGCCACAGGCGATTCGCTGGCAGCATCTGCGCTCGCCGCGGCGGGTTCCTGCGAATCGGCGGGACCTGCGGCGTTGATCGGCGTCGTCGCTTCCTCGGACGTCGCGGCGGCCGCCTGTTGTCCCTCGCCGGTTGCCGGCTCATCGCCCGCCAGGACTCCACCGCCCCCCAGCAACGCTCCCGCCAGCGCTACCATCATCGCGATGCGCGTATCGAGCTTCATGTTCTTGCCTCGTTCGTTGGTTCTTGCGACAAAGCCATCCAGGCTGCGAGACCCTACCGCCCGCGAATGGCGAAGGCTATTCGGGTTGGCACGTACGGGCCCGCTATCGGTCAGCGCGCGTCGGTCACCTGCAGCGACTCGCACCATCGGGCGCTGCTCGCCTGGATGACGGGCACGAGCGACGCACGCCTGCCGAGCTCCTCGCGCAGCCACTCGGCGCCGTTGCGACCGCTGGCGGCGAGCTGCGCGAGCCGGCGCAGGGCTTCGTCGCCCTCGAGCTCGCGGGCCGCGGCCATGCACTGCCCGATCGTGTGCTGCATGTGGTCTGCGATCGGGCAGCGCTCGCCGATCGAGCTGATCACGATCTGGCCCTCGAAGCCGAAGCGCGCCGCCTGAAAACGGTTGTAGCGGTAGACGTAATCGTCGAGCCAGCTCGGCTCGTCCAGCGTGCGGCACCACTGCACCAGCGCCTGGGCATATGCGGCCAGGTCTGCCGCTGTCTGTACGTCCAGTGGCGTATCGGGTACGCGCAGCTCGACGGTGCCGAATTCGGGCTTCGGCCGGATATCCCAGTACAGGTCCTTGATGCTGGCGGCAATGCCGAGGCGCTGCAGGCGTCGGAAGAAACTCAGGAATTCGTCCCAGCTCCCGAGCGCCGGCATGCGCCCGCTCAGCGGAAAGGCCGCGACGACGTTGAGTCGGCACGAATCGAAGCCGGTATCGACGCCACGATAGAACGGAGACGCCGCCGCAGCGGCGATGAAGTGCGGAACGAACAGCGACAGGAACTGAGCGACGCGCACCGCCTCATTCCCGTCACGGCAGCCGACGTGGATGTGCTGGCCGAAAACGGTGAACTGCTTGGCGAGGTAGCCGTACATGTGGCCGACCGCCTGAAAGCGCTCGCCGGGACTCAGCCGCCGCTCCTGCCAGCGATGAAACGGATGCGTGCCGCCGGCGCACACGCCGGTACCGTGCTGGCGGGCGGCGGCCACCAGGCCGAGCCCGATCTGCGCGAGCTCGGCCCACAGCGTCTCGTGGCGTCGATGCACCGAGAAGTTGATCTCGATCATCGACTCGGTAATCTCGAGCTTGATGCGCTCGCGCAGCCCGGTCGCGGCGATCTCTTTGAGAATGCGCACGGCTGCGGGTTTGAGATCGGCGGTCTGCCCATCGATGAGCATGAGCTCGAGCTCCACACCCATCGTGGGAAAGTCGTTGTGGGTGAACGTCAGATCCGACATCGCACACCTCGGCCGCGTGGAACGCTACGGACGCGGCACCGCGCCCTCGCCTGCGCCGGCCCGAAGCCCGCGCGCGGCTACAAACCGTAGCGCCGTGCCAGGAGAATGGAAAGGGTCACCAGCATCAGCACGACGAGCGGCACGCCGACGCGCACGAAATCGGCGAAGCGATAGCCCGCGGCGCTCATGACCAGCAGGTTGGTCTGGTAGGCCATGGGCGTCGCGTACGATAGATTGGCGCCGAACAGGATTGCCAGCACGAACGGCTCGATCGGCACGCCGAGCTGGTTGGCGGTGGCGACGGCTATGGGCGTGCCGACCGAGGCAGCGGCCGCGTTCGATACGAAGTTGGTGAGCAAGGTCGCGAAACCCATGAGAACGGCGAGCTGTACGGCTGGCGGCACCCCTTCGATCAGCGCGGTGACGCCCTGAGCGATCCAGCTCGCGGCTCCAGTCGCCACCAGAGCTTGGCCGAGCGCGATGCTCGACACGACCAGCAGCACCACTTCGAGGCTGAGAGCGCTGCCGATGCCGTCGAGGCGCACGCAGTTGGTGACCAGCATCGCAACCACGCCCATGAACGCCGCAACATGGATCGGCAGAAGGCCGGTGGCTGCGATCAGTATGACGCTGCCCATGATGACCAGCGCCACCGGCGCCAGGGGCGAGCGGGGCAGCGTCAGGCTCGTGTCGAGCAACAACAGGTTCGGCACCGTGCGCAGCTTCTCGAGCCGATCCGTCGGCGCCTGCACGAGGAGCACGTCGCCGACGCCGAGTGGGGCCTGGGCGATGTCTTCGACGCCATGCAACAAGCCGGGAGTGCCGCGGTTGAGCCCGATGACGACGACCTCGTGCTCTTCGGCGAACCGCGCGCCCTTGATCGTGCGGCCGACCAGCGCCGAGTCATTTCCGATCACGACTTCTGCCAGGTGCATGTCGGCTTCCGACAGGTCGCTCTCGACGAAACGCTCGAGGCCCTCGCGGTCGAACAGATCGACGTGAAGGGCCGAGGCGAGTTCCTTCAGGCCAGTGGGAGTATCGCGCAGCAGCAATGCGTCGCCGCCCGCGAGCTCCATGCCCTCATCGAGACGTTGCTCGCGATCGTCGCGCAGGATTGCCGTCACGGGCAACGGACGGCCCAGGGTTGTCGCCACTTCCGCGAGCTTGCGCCCGGCGAGCTCCTTGTTCTCCACGTCGACCTTGATCCGCGCCTCGTACAGGCGACTCGGTTCGGTGTGCTCGGGCCCGGTGTCCGGCAGCAGCCGCGGCGCGACCAGCCACAGATAGAGCACGGCGACCGCGAAAGCGAGCGCGGCGGTTGCCGTGAAGTCGAAGAGCCCGACATCGGGCATGCCGAGGTCCTGCGCGATGTTCAGCACCAGCAGGTTGGTCGAGGTGCCGATGCTGGTCAGCATGCCCCCGGCCAGGATCGCGAAGTTCACCGGCATCAGCGTCTTCGACGCCGGATAGCCGGTACGCCGCGACAGCCCCAGCAGCAACGGCAGCATGAGCACCAGTACGGGCGTATCGTTGATGAACGCGCTCGCGGCGCCGGCAACCGCGAGCGTGAGCAGCAGTCCCAGCCACCGGTTCAATGCCCACAGGCGCCCGAGCAGGCGCACCGCGGGCTCCATGGCGCCGGTCACGGTGAGCCCGCGCCCCAGGATCATGAGTGCGCAGATCGCGATCAGCGCCGGGTGGCCGAAAGCCTCGAAGATCTCGACGTCCGTGAACCGCAGGTCGTCCTTGCCGAACGGCGACAGATAGAAGAGCACGACCAGCGCGAGCAGCACGAGCAGGGAGACGAGCTCGATCCTGATCCACGGCCGTGTATAGAGGTAGAACGCCGCCAGTGTGACGACGAGGATGGCAATGGCGTGAGGTCCCGGCATGCGTTTTGTTGTTCGACGCCTCGAGGGTTGCGACGATCATAGCGCCGTCCTCACGCGGCTGCTTGCTCATGCGCCGGTGGGTTGTCGTTTGCGGGGGCGGCCTGTGGCCTGGCCAGGTACAGCTTCTGGGTCGGGTAGGCGAACTCGATGCCGCGGCGCTCGAATTCGCGGAAGATCCGCAGGTTGATCGCCTGCTGAATGTCCATGTAGCGGTTGTAGTCGGCCGACTGGACGTAATAGACGGTTTCGAAGTCCAGCGAATGCGCGCCGTAGCTGGAAAAATGACTGCGATCGAAGCGCGTGCCGTCCTGAGCCTCGACCGCCTCGCGAATCAGCGCCGGAATGCGTTCGAGCAGCTCCGCTGACGTTTCATAGGTGGTGTTCAGTGTGAACACCACACGCCGCTCGGCCATGCGCCCGTAGTTGCGCACGCGGCTGCCGAGCAGGTCGGCGTTGGCCATGATGATCTGCTCGCCGGACAGGCTGCGCAGGCGCGTGCTCTTGATGCCGATGTACTCGACCGTGCCGAGGAAGTCGCCGACGATCAGGAAGTCGCCGACCACGAACGGCCGATCGAGCGTGATCGACAACGACGCGAACAGGTCGCCGAGGATGTTCTGCACGGCCAGGGCCACGGCAATACCGCCGATGCCGAGGCCGGCGACCAGGGCGGTGATGTCCACGCCGAGGTTGTCGAGCGTGAGCAGCACCACCAGCGACCAGATCAGCGTGCGCACTCCCAGTCCGATGATGCCGAGCGAGCTGACCAGCGCGCGATCGGACGCGAGGCTCGTGCGACGCTTGCGTTCGAGCCATCCCATCACGGCGGCCGATGCCCACACGCCTGTCTGCCAGAACAAGGCGAGCGTCATGACGGACGTCAGGAACGTGGCCGTGCCCGGCGACATGGTGAGCGTCTGCAACCCGACCACGATCGACAGAACGACGAAGAACAGGAGCGTCGTGCGACTCAGGACCTCAAGCGGCACTTCGAGCAGCTGCACGCCATCGCGGTCGCGCATTCGCCCGTGGTAGCGGCGCACGATGCGCCGCGTGGTCAGCAGCGCGGCCAGCAGGAGAACGGTGGCGCCCACGGCGATCGCCCAGGCCAGCAGTGTGTTCTGGAACAATGGCAGCGACAGCAGCTCTTGCAGATTTGGCATGACGGTCTCCGGAATTGAACAGCCGTGACGCCCGGGCGGGGCGAGGCTCAGAACAGCGAGGCGTTGAGCTCGAAATGCACCCAGATGGAGGCCGCGTAGCCCAGCGCGATGGCCCACGTCCACTTGAGGTGCGCAAGGAAGGTATAGGTTCCGTGCGCCTGACCCATCAGCGCCACACCCGCGGCGGAGCCGATCGAGAGGAGCGAGCCGCCGACGCCCGCAGTGAGCGTCACCAGCAGCCATTGGCCGTGCGACATCGCGGGCTCGATGCTCAGTACCGCGAACATGATCGGGATGTTGTCGACGATCGCCGAGGCGATGCCGACGAGGATGTTGCTGACGCTCGGTCCGAGGGTCGCATAGCTCGCGTTCGACAGCACCACCAGGTAGCCGAGCGCGCCGAGGCCGCCGACGCACAGCACCACCCCATAGAAGAACATGAGGGTGTCCCATTCGACGCGCTTCATGCTGATGAAGATGTCGAAGGGCCGCGTCGCGCGTTTCATTCCCGGCTGAGGAGCATCGGGTGGCAGGTTGGCACCGAATTCACGCAGCTCGCGGCGCCGCAGCAGGTGGCTGTAGAGCATCAGCGCGCCGAGCCCGGTCATCATCCCGAGGAACGGCGGCAGGTGCAGCGTCTGATGCATGCTCACCGTGAGCGCGATCGTGACCGCGAACAGGGCCATGACGATTATCGCACCCCGCTTGAGAGGCACGCGCTCGTTCGGGCCCTGCGGCAACGATCGCGGAATCGCGAAGGACATGCAGGCCGCCGGTATCAGCCAGTTGACCAGCGAGGGCACGAACAGATCGAGGAATTCGAAGAAGCCCACCAGTCCCTTCTGCCAGACCATGAGCGTGGTGATGTCACCGAAGGGGCTGAACGCGCCGCCGGCGTTGGCGGCGACCACGACGTTGATGCAGGCGGGAGCGATGAACCGCGTGTTGCCATGGCCGACGGCCATCACCACGGCGCCCATGACCAGCGCCGTGGTGAGGTTGTCGAGAATCGGCGACAGGAAAAAGGCCAGCGTGCCGGTGATCCAGAACACCGTGCGCATGGTGAATTGCCGCGCGACGAGCCAGGAGCGCAGCGCGGCGAACGCACATCGTTCCTCGAGCGTGTTCACATAGCTCATCGCCGCCAGAAGGAACAGCAGCAGTTCGGCGTATTCCAGCAAGTTGTGGCGTAGTAGCTCGGTCGCTCCCTGCAGACCCTGCGCCTGCCATGCGATGGCCACGAGCACCCAGATCACGCCCGCCGCCGCGACCACCGCCTTGGACTTGCGCAGCTGCGTGAACTCCTCGGCGATCACCAGCGCGTAGGCCACGCAGAAGGTGATCGCGGCCGCCAGCGCGAGGCCGCTGGAGGTGAGGTCGGGAATTGCGCTGACGGCGTCGACGGCGGCCATCAGCCGACGGCTCGTGCGGCGGCCTCGGCGGAGACCGAGGTCAGCCGTTCGAGGATCCTGCCGTACCAGGCGTGGATATCGTTGCGTCGCAGGACTTCGAGCAGCGCCTGGTGCCGTTCGCGCCGTTCCGCCAGCGGCATGGTGAAGGCGAGCTGGATGGCGTGGGCGATGCCGCGCGTGTCGTACGGGTTGACCAGCACCGCGCTGGTCATTTCGCGCGCCGCGCCGGCGAGCGACGACAGGATCAGAACGCCGGGATCGGACGGATCCTGCGCGGCGACGAACTCCTTGGCGACCAGGTTCATGCCGTCACGCACCGGCGTCACGAGGCCCACCAGCGCGGACCTGAGGAAACTCATGAGCACGTCGTGGGCGAAGTTGCGATTGAGATAGCGGATCGGCGTCCAGTCGGTGTCCGCGAACCTGCCGTTGGTGCGTCCGGTGGCCTGCTCGAGCTCGCGACGGATGGCGGAATAGGCGCGCACGTCGCTGCGCGACAGCGGTGCGATCTGCAGGTAGGTGACGCGATTGAGATTCTCGGGATGCGTCTCGAGGAAGCGCTCGTACGCGCGAAAGCGCTCCACCAGACCCTTGCTGTAGTCGAGGCGGTCGACGCCGATCATCAGCCTGCGCCCGAGCAGGCCGGCGAGCATGCGCTTGCAGGTTTCCGACTCCTGGCCCTCCGCGGCCTCACGCTGTACCGCGTCAACGTCGACGCCGATCGCAAAGACCTCCGCGCGCACGCGACGCTCGCCGACGATGACGGTGCCGTCGGGTGCGACGGCCCGTGGCCCCCAGAGAGCCCTCACCGCCGACAGAAAGCTGCCCAGGTCGCTTTCGGTCTGAAACCCCAGGACGTCGTACCAGAGCATGGCCTGCAGCAGCTCGCCGTATACCGGCAGCACGCGGAAGACCTCGAGACTCGGAAACGGGATGTGCAGGAACAGGCCGATCGGCTGCGTGGCGCCGCCTTCGCGCAGCGTCTGCGCCAGCAGCAGCAGGTGATAGTCATGCACCCAGATCAGGTCGCCCGGCCTGAGCAACGGCAGCAACTCGCGCGCGAAACGCTGGTTGACGCGCACATATGCCTGGTACTGCTCGTCCGAATAGCGGAACGTGTCGAGGAAGTAGTGAAACAGCGGCCAGAGGATCGCATTGCTGAAGCCGAGATAGTAGTCCTCGTATTCGCCGCGGCTCAGCTCGAGTGTCGCGTACGTGACACCGTCCTTGCGGGTCAGCTCGGCGGGCCCGACGCCACCCTCGGTCACCTCGCCGTTCCAGCCGAACCACAGACCGCCGCGCGCCCGCATTGCGGCGAGCAGTCCGACCGTCAGGCCGCCCGGCGCGGTGCCTCGCCTGGGGACACTGATGCGGTTGGAAACTGCGACAAGCCTGCTCATTTAGTTTATTATAGGCAACTATTTCATGTAGTAAACCACTAACGATGCATGACAGGTAGCAAGCGTCGCAACGCGGGCGATCGCGAAGAGCTGGAGCGGCGCGCTCTGCTCGCGGCGCGCACCCTGGTGGATCGCATGCGCAGCCTGTACCGCGATCTCGAACGGGATACCGGTGCGCCGATCGCGGCGCATCGCGCGCTCGCCTGTGTTGGCGACGAACCCGGCATCACCGCATCGCGGCTGGCCCTTGCGCTCGGGATGCAGCGCCCGGCCCTGAGCCATGTGCTCAGGAGTCTGGTCGAGGGCGGTTGGGTGGAACGTGTGCGGAGCGACGCGGACCAGCGTTCGGTACGCCTGTATCTCGCCGTGCCCGGACGCCGGGTGCTTGCCGCCACGGCGGGTCGCGCGGTCGGGACCCTGCAACGCGCCGTGCGCCAGTTGACCGACCGCGGCCTGGAGGGCCTGGCCGCCAGCCTCGATGAGGTGTTGCAACACCTGCCGGCGGTGGATGGCAACCAGGCGACCGTGCCGGCTGCGCGAAGCTCAGCAACGGCCCGCAGACGCCGGCTGCGCGCGAAGTAGCGACGCTGACGATGGTGCCCGATCAGCGCGAACTGCACCCGGATGTGGTTCGGTTCGTCGAGGAGCGGATCGAATCCGTCCCTCACCTCGAGGCTCTGCTGCTCCTGTGCGAGAGCGCGGCAGCGTCGTGGACCGTCGATCAGGTCGCCGCGCGGCTCTATGTGAGTGTCGATCGTGCCCAGGCGATACTCGACGATCTGCGAAAACAGGACCTGGCGCGCAGCGAGCGAATCGATGCCACCCTGCGCTATCGGTACGATACTGCCTGGGATCCCGGAGGAGAGCAGATGAAACGCATCGGTGAAGCCTATCGACGGCAGCTCGCGCGGGTCGCGACGCTCATCCATGCGCGAGCCTCGACCGCGGTGCGGGACTTCGCGCGCGCGTTCGTCATCAAGAAGGAGTGAGTCGTCGTGGCGCCGGCAGTCTACGTTCTCGGTACGCTGGTGAGCCTGTTCTGCGCCGTGCTGCTGCTGCGCGGCTATTTCAGCGGGCGCAGGCGCCTGCTGCTGTGGAGCGGGCTGTGTTTCATCGGCCTGACATTGTCGAACGCCCTGGTGTTCGTCGACCTCGTCGTCGCGCCCGACGTCGACCTGTATCTGTGGCGTCTGGTCAGTGCGGTCGTTGCCATGGTACTGCTGCTTCACGGGCTCGTCTGGGGGAGTGACTGAAACCATGCTCGAGGGTTTCCTCCTCGGCGTGATCGTTACGGCGTCGCTGGCCGCGTCGGCTTTTTTCCTCAAGTTCTGGTTTCGTACCCGCGACGGTCTGTTCCTCGCGTTCGCGGTCGCCTTCGCGATCGAAGGCCTGAATCGCACTGCGCTCCTGTTTCTCGCGCATCCCAACGAGGGGAGGCCCGAGATCTACCTGGTCCGCCTGTTCGCCTTCGTGCTGATCGCGGCCGCGATCATCAGAAAGAACCGGGCTGGCTAGGCATGGCCGGCGACAACGGGTTCGCGCCGATTCGCCGCCGCGACTGGGCACTGTTCCTGGACGTCGACGGCACGTTGCTCGAGATCGCCCGACATCCGGACGCGGTCCACGTTTCGCAGCGCTTGCGCCTCGCGTTGCTGGCCGCCAGCGCGCGTGAATCGGGTGCACTCGCTCTGGTGAGCGGCCGCGGCCTCGCGGACCTGGACCGCCTGTTCGAGCCGCACCGCTTTCCTGCCGCGGGCCTGCACGGGCTGGAGCGCCGCGACGCTTTCGGCCGACTGTCGCGGCCGTCGGTTGAACCCGCCGAGCTCGACGGCGTGCGCGCGCGCCTGGCCCGCGTCGCCTCGGCGAGCGCGGCCGTATTCATCGAAGATAAGGGGTGCACACTCGCCGTGCACTATCGTCAGGCGATGCACCTCGAGAGCGACATTGTCGCGGTCGTGCAGGCAGCGGCCGCAGATCTGCATCCGCGCTTTCACGTGCAGACCGGAAAATGCGTGCTGGAGATCAAGCCGGTCGCGTGTTCGAAGGGTGCAGCCATCGAAGCATTCATGGACGAACCGCCGTTCCGCGGACGACTCCCGGTGTTCGTCGGTGACGACGACACGGATGAGGACGGTTTCGCAGCCGTAAACGCACGGGGTGGCCTCTCCGTGCACGTCGGATATCACGGGCCGACCGCAGCGCACTGGCGGTTCACCGATTCCAACCTGGTGATCCGCTGGCTTGGCGCACCCCATCAGCCGCTCGGCCGTCCCATTTCCGCCGAAGAGAATGCTGTCCGGGATTGAGCGCGCAGCGTCGACGACGCGGTGCCGGGCGTGACTCGATTCGCCCATGCGCGACCCGATCGCCGGCAGTGTGCACCCTCAGCTCACATCCGACGCCCGCAACTTCGGCCGCTTCGCTTCGAGCCCGGCCAGCCGGTCGAAGATCGGCTTGGCGCTCTCGGCGCCGCGTGCGCGCCGCACGAAGGTCGCATAGGCCCGCAGCGTTTCGAAATAGGGAACGTTGCTGGTTCCTTGCTGCTTGTCGATGGTCGCGAGCGCACGCTGAAACTGCTGCTCCGCTTCCGCGTCCTTGCCCATCGCGGCATTCGCCTCGGCCAGGCGGCCGATCGCGTCCGCGGACGAGGGATGCTCGGCACCCACGGTGCGATCGAGAGTCGCGGCAATTTCCCCGAGCCCCGCTGCGGCGCGCGCGGCGTCGCCTGCCAGCAGCTCGACGTACTCGCGATGGATACGCTTCTTCAACACTTCCACGTGTTCGGGCGGGTACAGCTTGAGGTCGACCGTAACGGCGCGGTCGAGCCAGTCTCGTGCCACGTCGTAGTCGCGGCGCTTGTAGGCGAGAATGCCGTAGAACATGTACGGATACGCAAACTCGGAGTGATCAGGCGCGTAGAGCCGGCGCAGGATTTCCGTGGAACGGTCGAACCAGCGCTCGGACTCGTCCAGGAACCCCTCGTCCAGCAGCAGTTTCCCCAGGTTGCCGTAAGCGATGTGAAGGTTGGTGAGATTCGGTGCGGGCGCCGACTCGTTCACGGCGATCGCGCGCCTGATCGATCGCAGCGCGTTCGGCGCGTCGCCGAGCTTGTTGTAGTTGATGTACATCATGCGGTACGCCCGCGCGTGACGGACATCGTCGGGCCCGACCACAGCGTTCAGAATCTCGTGCTCCTGCTGAGCGAGCGCCAGGCCCTCGCGGTAGCGCCCGAGCATGTACATCGCACGCGTGCGCACATGTGTGGCCGCGGCGATCTTGAGATGATTCGGGCCTAGCAGCCGCGTATATCCGTCGAGGGCCCGCTGGTTGTAGGCCAGTGCCTCATCCCATTTCCCGGCCGCGACGTAAGCATTGGCGAGCGCCGCCGTCGCGTCCTGCGTCTTGACGGAGTCCGGCCCCTTAGTCTTCTCCAGAATCGCGAGCGCGCGCTCGGCGCTGCGAACCTGCTCGTCCAGCGCGTCGAGCATGAGGTAGATGCCGCTCAGGCGCGTCAGCGTATCGGCAACTTCCGGAGAGTCCGGCGCGGTCCTGGCCTCGTAGATCGCAAGGGCCCGTTCGCCGTGCACGCGAGCCTGCTTCCACTGGTCTTCGAGTGTCGACACACCGGCGAGCACGTAGTGCGCTTCGGCCAGCTCGAGCGAGCCGCCAGTCCCCGCGCCTTCGGGCGACGCACTCGCGGCCGAACCCTCGCGCGAGTCGCCGGTACCCCCGGGCGAGTCTCCGGCACCCTCCGGCGAATCGCCGCCGCCCGAGCTCTCGATCTCGTCGAGGGCGCGTTGCGCGAGATCGCGTGCCGGCACGGGCAGTCCGAGGCCGGCATACGCGCGACTCATCGTCAACCCGACACGGCGCGTCACCTCGCGGGAACCGGCGTCCGCCGCCGCCAGGCTCGCAACGCCGCGATCGAGCAACTCCCGCGCCGTGATGTCCGGCTTCGGTTTCAGCGAGACCGGATCCACCGCGCTGAACGTACCGACGAGAAAATCCGTAACCGCACGCGCCGTGGCGGCCTCCTGGCCCGCCAAGCGCTCCGCTCGCAGCGCGCGATCCCTTTCCGTCGCCAGGCGTTGCACGTGCAGCGCGCCGAGGGCGAGGAGAGCGACCACGGCCAGCGACGCAACGCTAACCATGGCGCGATGTCGCCGCAGGAACTTGGCCGAGCGGTACGAGAACGTATCGGGCCGCGCCAGCACCGGCTCGTGGGCCAGATGCCGCGCGATATCGTCAGCGAGCTGCTGCGTCGTCTGGTAGCGCCGCTCGGGCTCCTTGCGCAACGCCATGAGCACGATGTTGTCGAGATCGCCGGAGAGCTCGCGACGCAGTCTCTCGGGCGTCAGATGCGCGACGCGCTCGCCGCCGGGCCGACCGACCGCTGTGCTCGGGCGCTCGGGGTTCGTGCCGAGAATGGCCGCATGGAGATCGCCCGGCGACGTGGCGGAATCCCCGTACGGTGATGCGCCCGACAACAGCTCGTAGAGCAGCACGCCGAGCGAATACACGTCGGTCGCCGTCGTGATCGTCTCACCCTTCAACTGCTCCGGGCTCGCATACCTCGGCGTGAGCGCGCGCGCGTCGGCCACCGTCACCGCGGGATGTGCCAGGGGATCGCGTTCGATGAGCTTGGCGACGCCGAAGTCGAGCAGTTTCGGCTCGCCCAGGGCGTCCACCAGGATGTTCGAGGGCTTGATGTCGCGATGTACGATGAGGTTGCGATGCGCGTAGTCGAGCGCCGTGCACACCTTGCTGAACATCTCGAGCCGAGCGCGCGTGCCGAGCTGCCGCTCGCGGCAGCACGTACTGATCGGCACGCCTTCGATGTACTCCATCACGAGATAGGGAACGCCTTCGTCCGTCGTGCCGCCGTCGTAGAGTCTGGCGATGTTCGGATGTGACAGACGCGCGAGGATCTGCCGCTCGCTGTTGAAGCGCGCCAGCGCGTCGGGCGACAGCAGCGCGGGGTTCAGGAGCTTGACCGCGACGCGCTGCTCGAACTGCCCGTCGCAGCGTTCCGCGAGATACACCGAGCCCATGCCACCTTGCGCGACGCG
>Ga0187894_10000257_pt1 | contig 72139 bp, 55 predicted proteins | sample GBC1701081metaG_FD_136650 | JGI IMG/M metagenome (GOLD analysis project Ga0187894, IMG submission 136650) | White microbial mat communities from a lava cave in the Kipuka Kanohina Cave System on the Island of Hawaii, USA - GBC170108-1 metaG ... | reverse complement strand
ATAGTATCAAATTTGGCGACTGGGAGTTGAGTTACACGAAGGGAAAGAAGAGAGAATGCCCTTATTGCCGAAAGGTCACAATTTATCGAAAGGCTGGCGTTGTGAAAAGCAACGGCAAACCAAGATTCATGTGTGCGCAGTGTCACCGGTCGTATGTGCTCAACCCAGGCAAAGTAGTTCACACGAAGGAAGAACGATCGACAGCTTTCCGACTCTACGTCGAGGGACATGGGACTCATGACATTGCTCGTCGGTTCTCGGCTTCTCAATCCGCTGTAAGGAACTGGATCAAAGCCGAAGCTCACCAAACTCTTGGATCGGAGTCCGTGCCGTTCAGCCTGGTGAGAGCTAAAATTGAGAGAGAATGCCCTTATTGCCAAAAAGTCACAATTCATAAGAAGGCTGGCTTGGTGGTAGGGAGCAGCAGACAAAGATTCAGGTGCAAGCAATGTCAGCGGTCGTATACGCCCAACCGACGCTGGGTAGTTCGTACGAAGGAAGAGCGATTGACAGCATTCCAACTTTACGTCGAAGGGCACGGGATTTCTGACATTGCTCGGCGGCTAAAGGTATCTGATACGGCGGTAAGGGGCTGGATCAGGACTCAGTCCTGTCCCATATGAATAAGTAGTGCCAAAGCCCTGTCAATAGCGGGTTTCGCGTGATCAGGGCATTGCGGAGCGAAAGGTCTTTGATAATGAAGGCGGCGAATCCTCCTACCGTCAGTTAGACTGACGGCGGACAAAATAACACAAGGAGGATTCGTCGTTTGCAGTCTATCACATTGATTACTTTGATCCTGCGCGCGTTGGATCGCGTGCGGACGCAGCCGGTTTTTGATCGCGACCCTTACGAGTCTCGACGCACGGCGCTCAAGGGCGAGATGTTGCTCAAAGCGCTGATTGTCTCCTCGCTTTTGAAGTCTCCGACGCAGCGCGGGCTGGTTGAAACTGTCGGCAATAGCCCGGAGTTGCAAACGGCCCTGGGCGGCAGCGTCAAACGCAACACGCTCTCGAACGCCTTGCAGCAACGCGACCCGGAACAGATGGTCGAGGCCTGGACTTTGGTCCTGCAGCATTACCAGCCGCAGATTGCGCGCACGGGCAAGAAGTTCGCCCGCCTCGCAGCCGTCGACGCCAGCCTCATCAAACTCTCTTTGGCGGCTTTCACCTGGGCGGCTTATCGAGAGCAGAGCGGCGCGGCGAAGATGACCGTCCTGCTTCAGTGGGGCCAACAGATTCCGTCGCAACTGGTCTTCACCAACGGCAAAGTGGCTGACGTGCGCGCCGCGCAGAACCTGGTCTGGGCCGCACACTGGACCTACCTGTTTGACCGCGGTTACTTCGGCTTTGGTTTCCTGACCCGGGTGCTGGAAGCGGGCGCGCACTTCGTCATCCGCTTCAAAGACAGAGTGGATTATCAGATCGTCGAACGCGCCCCTGTGCCCAAGACGCCGAAGAACGCGGGCTTTCGAGTGACCAGTGATTGGTTGGTGCGACTGCCCGGTTGGGATCCGGAGTTGCCGCTTCGCCTGGTCGGCTACCGGCTGCCTGACGGCAAATTGATTCGAGTGCTGACCGACCGTTTCGACCTGAGCGCCGTAAGCATCGCGCAGTTGTACAAGGAGAGGTGGACGATTGAAAACTGGTGGAAATGGATCAAGAAACTCTACAAGGTCAAGCAGCCGCTCGGACGCAGTGAAGATGCGCTGCAGGTGCAATTGATCGCCACCTTTGTGACCGATTTGTTGCTGCGCGCATTTCATAGCTCAAGCGGATTCGCGAAGGGTCTTTACCGGTTCGTGGTTGACTGCCAGGAGTTTTGCCTTGCTCCGATTGTCGGCCTCGATGCGGCAAAAGCTCTGAGGCAGGCGCTGGAGAAGGTCGCCCAGCGACTTGAAGTTGAGTTGCAAGCTACGCAACCTGTTACCTGAGCTATGCCTGAGAGGTTACTTCAAGCTTAACTCTCATATGGGACAGGACTGATCAGGACTCACCAGGCTTCCGAATCGCCGTCCATATAACGTCATTTCAGTCGCATTCTCTTCTATTCAGTCGCAGCGACTTTTGTAGAGTCGCATCCACTTCTGGAAATCACACCACCACCCGCATACTCCAAGATAGACGCGCTCGCCGACAAGGTTTTGGAATTTTACCGGCTCTCACAAAAAGATCGCGGCGCGCAGGTCGTGTTCTGTGACCTGGTCAATTGTCGCCCCCTCGCGTAACGCGCTACATTCGTATCGTCATTGCAAGACTGGAAGCGCCAGGCTGCGCCGTCAGCCCGACGCTTCCAGTTTTTCTTTCTACGGGAATATACGATGAATGAACCGCTGGACGCCGCCGAATCGATCCCGGAAACCGCCGAAGAGACTGCGGAACGCCTGGGCTTTTACGCCGAGATCAAACGCGCGCTCGTCGCTCGCGGCATTCCGGAAAAAGAGATCGCTTTCATTCACGATTTCCCAACGGCGGCCAGTAAATTGCAGGCGTTCAGAGAGATCAACGTCGGTCGAATCCTGTACTCTGACAATAAAGTTTCAAACTGAATGTCGGGTAAATTGTTGATTTTGCAAGAGAGCCGATTTCGGCCCCGGAGATAAAGTTGGTTTAGCTCCGAAGAATCGCTCCGCCGCCGTCGTCCCATCCCTTCGAGTCACGTAATAATTGTGCACTACGGTTAAGGCGGCCAGCTTGCTCTTGCTCAGCCGATGCAAACCGTGATGCCGTAGCGCCAATTGTCCATTCCGCCCTTCCACACAAGAACTCGAACGTTGAAACAGGTCGGCTGCCTGCGAGGCGACGCGCTCAATCTTGGCGCGATCTTCAGCCGGGAGTCGGCCAATCGCGGCCCCTGGCCCTCGGATTTGCTTCAATATTGGTTGATAGACCGCCATCACTCACCTCCACTGACAGCGAGTCGGTGGCCTCCTTGATCACCTCGTTCCAAGTCTCGGCGTCGCGATGTTTGGCGTACTTCTCGACCAGGATATAGTCTGAAACCGGCTCGATTGCTACCAGACAAGTCTCCGGATGAAAGGTTTCGTCTTCACAGAGGCTGATCTTTTTCGGCGCCATGCCCTCAGCCAACCGGGATCGCTCTTGCCCTCCGAAGACGCCTATTTCCGCCTCCATCTTTTTCGAGACCTGTTGCTGCGCTCCATAAGAGGCGGCCACGAAGCGATCCAATTTGCTCAGTTCCAGAAACTGGAAGATCAGGCGGATTCCGCACGGACCGACTTGCGCGAAGACGAATTGCGCGGCAATCACCAGCCGGTGCAAAAAGGCCAACCCGACTGGGCTTTCAAAGAAGGCGATCACCTCCGGATCGGCGTCAATCGTGGCCTTGCGCGAAAGCCAATATTGGAGCGTGGTCCGAGGCAGGCCTCGCTCTTTCGCAAACTGCCTCTGGGAAGTGGCTCGATGAGCAGTTGATTCAAACGCGACGACCTCCGCCGTGGTTCTGGAGCGATCCCATCGCGGCTGTTTTGGTTTGTCTTGGCAAGGTATAGAATTCGACGAACACATGGTTTCGGTTCCGGTGGGGCAGTTGGTGTAGCAACTACTACACTGCCGGAGCCGACCGTGCTTGTCGAGAACAAATCAGCAACTTTCCTGACCGCGGTGGAAAGAGCCAAGTGCCGATATTTGATGTCAAAGAACGGATAATTGTGATAATGCCTGGTCTTCAGATCGTGGCCCCATGGCCGAAACCGTGATCAAGGCCTCCGCCAGCACATATCCAACACCACATCGTCGACATCCTCGGCGCACTGGATGACAAGATCGAATGCAACCGCCAGATCAATCAAGTTCTCAAAGAGCTACGAATAACTGATCCGCAAGGGATCAAACATTACTTTGCCTGGACTAACGATCTCTGCCTGTGCGAGAGCGCTATAGATATTAGTGTCAACTACCTGTTCTACGAACAGACGGACAAGAAAGGGAAAGTAACTCATTGGACTTGGATTACGAACATCCCGCTCAACGCCCGTTCGATCGAAGCTGTGATGCGTGGAGGTCGAGCGAGGTGGAAGATCGAGAACGAAACTTTTCAACACGCTTAAAAATCAGGACTACCATTTCGAACATAGTTACGGGGATGGCATACAGCATCTGGCGACGGTTCTGGCGTTATAAACCAGAGGCGAGCGCGTCTTCGTATGCGGCTTCCCGGTGAAGCGACTGTTCCTCGACAATCTCGATCTCGCGTTCGGGCGGCAGGCGCAACACTGCGAGATGTTCGCGAACTACTTCATCAGCCGCCAAACGAGCGGTTCTGTCGAAGGCTTCAACAACAAGGTCAAAGTCCTTAAACGACGTTGATATGGAATCACGAATCTTTGGCGGCCCCTGTCAAAACTCGCCGCGTCGGACGTATCTTTCTTTACCGTCTTGCAGAGATCGTTCCAATAAAAGGCTCCAGCGGTCCTTCGCCTATCGAGAGACGCTTCATTCAGGAACACAGGGAATTCGGTAAAAACTCCATCAAATTTCTTCCACTGACTGCACTAATATCGCTACTCAAACGTCATTTTTCGCGAAGGAAAAAATAATTGAGCCGACATACCGCTATGCAGACTGACGAGAGCAGAATCGAGCAATTTTGCCGCGAAGAGCATGTGGAAGTGTATCGGTATGCCTGGGCTTTGCTGAGGAACAAAGAGGACGCGCTGGAAGTCGTGCAGGAAAGCTTTCTGCGCTTTTACAGGCTCTGGCAGGCGGGCAAGATTCGCCGGCATGAACGCGCCCTGCTGTTCCGGATGGCCCGCAATCTGGCGTTTGATCGAATGCGCCGCCGAGGTGCGATTGAAGCTCATACGCAGGAAACGCGCGCTGGCAATGTCATCGCGTTTGAGCCGCCCCGCACACCGGAAGAACTGCTGCTTGAGAAAGAACTGCGGCATTGCGCCGATCAGGCGCTCGCCAGGCTGTCGCGGAAAGAACAGGAATGTCTCGAACTGCGTTCCAGTGGGTTGTCTTATCGGGAAGTCGCCGAGGCGCTCAGCCTCAATCCGAACACCGTCGGGCCGTTGATGGCGCGCGCGTTGCGGCGCTTCAAACAAGCATATGAAGAAATTCTGGAAAAAAAAGGAACCAGCCGCGAAATCGGAAGCGCCCGCCGACGGTGAGTTGCTGGCGTACCTCGACGGCGAGCTTGCGCCGGAACGGCAGTCAGAAATACAGCAATTGCTCGAAAGTGACTGGAAACTGCGCGTGCGGCTGACCGAAATCGAGCGTGACATCGAAACGTACGTCAAGGCCACTCATCCGCAGCGGCAGATCGAATTGCCTCCATTTGATGACCTCTGGCGAGGCGTTTCGAGCCGGCTGGCAGATCCACTGGAACCATTGCCTGTTGAAATGGAACTACGGCTGCGCAAGAGAGAGGCGATGGGCTTGGTGACGCTTGTGCGCCGGTGGTCTGACGCATTGTTACGGCGTCCGGTTCTGCGGCGCTGGTCAGTAGCCGCAACTATAGGGCTGACAATTACCGCCGGACTTGCTTTCTGGTTTCTCTCTTCCGAACACCTGTGTGTTGTATCAGCCGAAGAATTGATCGAACGCGCAACGCAGTCTGAAGCTGCGCAAACAAAACAGGTCGCCGAGCCGGTCGTGTACCGGCGGATTCAAGTGAAACGCACAGGCGCGGGCGAATCAGTGATATGGGAAAGCTGGAGAGAAACCGGAAAGAATCAGTTCTGGCAGCGCGTGGCTGACCGTCAGGGATGGCGTGATTTTAACCGGCCGAATGATCGGGCAATGCCTGCGCTCATCGCTGAGATCGAAGCCATCTTCCGGATCAACCATCTGGATTCGCGGCGCCCTCTTTCCGCCGCCGCTTTTGCCGAGTGGCGCAAAACAATCCGCTCGAAGTCCGAAACCGTCACGGAGCTGGCTTTGCCGGGAAACAAGGCAAATGACGGATTGAAACTGACGACCGTGCCGCAGGAACCGTATGCCCTGAATGCGATCATTGAAGCGTCGCTGGTCGTGCGTCGCTCGGACTGGCATGTGGTTACTCAGCGTCTAAAGGCGCAAGGGGAGAACGAAGTACGCGAATACGAACTGAGCGAGATGGCTTATGAAGTTTTGCCATTGCAGGCGCTGACCGTGTTTGCCGAGCTTGCTCCGGCGCCTTTATCCACCGCGACAATTCCGCCATCGCCGTCGCTCGGCGGCGATATGGCGGCGCCTTCGCCGTCGCCAACGGTCGCGCCGACTGAAACGGCATTGAAGGACGCCGAGGTAGGCGCGCTTTTCGCGTTGCATCAGATGCAGGCCGACCTGGGAGAGCAGATCGAAGTCACGCGCGATCCGGCGGGGCGGATCGTCGTGCGCGGGCTGGTCGAGACGCCGGAGCGCAGACAGCAGTTGAGCGAAGCTCTGCGCCATCTCCCGCTGGTCGTAGTACGGCTTCATACTGTCGAAGAGGCCGCGCGCCAGGCTGCGCTGAAGCAATCATCGCGCGCCACACAGTCGCCGCCCGTCAATGATTCTGTGAACGCAGTCACGTCCACTGCCCCTGGCGCAAATGCTTTTGAGCAGCGACTGGCGCGGTATTTCACTGAGCGCGAATCGGCGGGAAACGACCGCCAAAACATCAATCTGAAAATCGCGCGGCTTTCCAATGAAGTTGTTTCTGAATCATCAGCGGCGCTGTCGGAGGCCTGGGCATTGCGCCGTCTGCTTGAGCGCTTCGCAGCGGAGAAGGATGAAGATCGTTCGATCGCCGCGCGACAGCGCATCGAGGAGATGGCGGCCAACTACATCGTTCGGCTGAAGACGCAGAGCCGCCGTCTGCGCATGCGCCTGGAGCCTGTTCTGATCTCGATTGCAGGCGCCAAGGCTCCTGTCGTGAGCGCCCCATCGCCCTCAGAGCCAACGAAGCAGGCTCAGGCGTTGTCAGTTTTCAAGGCTGTCGAGCAGACGCAGCAGATGACGCATCATCTTTTTGCCGGAACCGGCTCTGCTGCGTCGCCGGAAGAAGCTGCGCGCCAACTCCTCGAGGCGCTCGCCCGGCTGGATCAGGCGCTGCTCCGGTTTTAAGTGTCCAGCGACTCCATCAACCGAACTCAGGAGGAACTATGTCTCAACTTTATCGTCTATTGCTTATTGTTTCGTTGCTCTTCATCTGCGCGCCAGCGGCTTTCAGTCAGACGGCGCAGGTGACCGGACGGGTCAGCGACCCTAACGAGTCTGTCGTTCAGGGAGCAAGGGTGACTACAACCAACCTGGGGACGGGCTTGAAACGGGAGACCGTCACCAATGATGACGGCTATTACGCGATCCCGCTATTGCCGCCGGGAAGCTATCAGGTCACAGTGCAGAAAGACGGATTTAAGCCCATCAGCCGAACCGGGCTTACTCTTCAGGTCGAACAGGTCGCGCGTCTGGATTTCACGCTGGAAATCGGCGCCGCATCGGAAACGGTGCAAATCACCGGGGCGACTCCGCTGCTGGAGCGGGAGACTTCCTCGGTGGGGCAGGTTGTGGATAACAAGAAGATCGTAGACCTGCCGTTGAACCAGCGTAACCCCTTCTCACTGGTTCTGCTGGTTCCCGGAGTCAACGGAAGCGTGGGCAATACGTTCATCAGCCAGAATTTCTCGATCAACGGCGGACGGGCGTCCTCGAATGAGATTCTGCTGGATGGCGTTCCTTCCGCCCCGCCTCACGACGGGGCCAACAGCTTTACAGTTTTTCCCTCGGTTGACGCAGTCAACGAGTTCCGGGTGCAGACCAGCAACTACTCGCCCGAGTTCGGGCTGAGCGGAGGCGGTATCATCAATCTGATCTACAAATCGGGCACAAACCAACTGCACGGGAGCGCTTATGAATTCCTGCGCAACTCGATCTTCGACGCCAATAACTTTTTCGCTAATCGCAATGGCATTCCCCTGGCAAGCTTCAAGCGCAACCAGTTCGGCGGCACAATCGGCGGCCCGGTAGTACTTCCCGAAAAGCTCTTCGGCCCATTGGGTTATGACGGACACGACAAGACTTTCTTCTTCTTCAGCTATGAAGGGTTGAGGCAACGCGCCGCGTCCAACCTGATCACTACGGTACCGACAGCAGCGATGCGCCGGGGGGATTTCTCACAACTCAAGAATGCGGCAGGACAGCAGATCGTGATCTATGACCCGGTGACGACAAGATCTGTCAGCGGTGGCTTTGTCCGGACTGCGTTTCCCGGCAATATCATTCCCGACAATCGCTTCAATTCGGTGGCGCGCAATATCCTGCGGTACTGGCCGCTACCGAACCGTCCTGGTGATGCAAACACCGGTTTCAACAACTACGTCGCATCCGGGGCGACTCCCTTCGATATTGATCAATGGGATGTGAAGATGGATCAGAACCTGTCGGACCGGCAGCGCCTCGCGGCGCGGGTGTCGCGGCGGCATCTCGTCTCCGGATATCCCACTTTCTTTCCCGCCGAGATTGGCATAGCCGAAGATGGCCGGGCGTTTCCTGAAACTGCGCAAAACGTCGGCTTCGATTACACGCTCATCGCAAGTCCGACCTATGTCGTCAATTTCCGTTATGGCTTTGCGCGCAATCTGTGGGGGCAAACCACGCGCAGCGACGGATTCGATTTAACGCAATTGGGCTTCCCTGGTTATTTGCGTGACAACTCCGATGTGCTTGTCTTCCCCGCCATCGCGCCCGCGGGATACTACCGGCTGGGTACCGGTTACTCGCTGGGGATGGGACGCACAGGGTTGGATGTTCATACCTGGCAACTGGCCAACACTCAGGTCCTGAGCCGTCACTTGCTGAAGTTCGGGGGCGAAGCGCGGTTGATGCGGAACAACGTGTCGCAGTATGGCAACATCGGGAATTTCAATTTCGGCAGGGATTTTACCCAGGGACCAAATCCGCTTCTGGCTACGTCCACGGCAGGAGATGGCTTCGCTTCTTTCCTGTTAGGTTTGGGTGGCGGGACCCATACCAAGAACTTTAAGCTTGTCTCGACGCAGAGCCTCTACTACGGCGTCTATCTGAACGACGACTGGAAGGTTACCTCCAGGCTGACTTTCAATTTGGGTCTGCGATACGAGATAAACGACCCGCGCACCGAACGTTATGACAGGACAAACTATTTCGATCCGCTGGCGCCCAACCCGTTGGGCGAACAACTCAAGAATCGTCCGGGCTTTTCGGACTGCCCTGCCTGCGCAAATCTGAAAGGCGGGCTGGTCTTTGTCGGGGCCGGCGGGACGGGGCGCAAGCAATATGAAACCGATTGGAACAATTTCTCCCCGCGCGTGGGGTTCGCTTATCAAGTGACAAAGAAGACCGTGGCGCGCGGAGGCTACGGCATCTTCTACTCGACGCCTTCGACGTCGGCGGCGGGGACGATCGGTCTTAACGGGTACCGGAGCGACACCCCATTCCGCGGCTCGCTGGACGGGGTGACGCCTAACCATTACCTGAACAATCCATTCCCCGATGGTTTTCTCCCTCTCACAGGCAATTCGCTCGGGCTGTTGACATTTATCGGCCAGGGGCCCTCGGCGCCGTTGCGTGATACCGTCACTCCTTACACGCAGAACTGGAACTTCGGGATTCAAAGGGAACTGCCCGGCTCGCTGTTGCTTGAGGCGTCCTATGTGGGCAGCCGTGGCGTCCATCTGGTTGATAATGGCACCAACCTGGATCAGTTGGAGCCACAGCATCTGGCGCTCGGAGCGAAATTGTTGGATAACGTCGCCAATCCGTTCTTCGGGTTGGTCTCTACCGGAACTCTGGCTCAACCGACAGTGCAGCGGCGTTTTCTGTTGCGGCCCTATCCACAGTTTAACGGCGTCACCGCGCTCTTTTTCACAGGCTCCTCCTCAATCTATCACTCCTTCCAGTTGAAGGCGGAAAAACGCCTTTCTCAAGGGTTGAGTTTTCTGCTGGCCTATACCAACGCCAAACTGATTGATGACTCCTCGCAGAGCAACGGCAATTACGGACGGGAAGGTGTGCGCCAGAATGCCTATGACCGCCGCGCGGATCGCTCCATTTCCCCCAACGACATCTCGCAGCGGCTGGTGATCAGCTTTGTTTATGAACTGCCCATCGGACGCGGCCGCAAGCTCGGCAATGACTGGAACCGAGTGGCCGACATCCTGGTGGGCGGGTGGCAGGTCAATGGCATCGCCACCTTGCAAACCGGCTTGCCCCTGACGATCAGCGCGTCGAATACCTGCAATTGTTTCAACAATGGGCTGCGACCGAATATCAGCGGCAGCGCCAAACTGAGCGGGGATGTTCATGGTCGCCTCGAACAATACTTCAACACCTCTGTCTTTTCACAACCGGTTACGTACAGTTTCGGCAACACCAGCCGAACGTTGCCGGACGTGCGCGGGCCGGGAACTTACAACTGGGACTTATCCCTGTTCAAGAACTTCAGGGTCAGTGAAGGCTTAAATTTGCAGTTCCGGGCGGAAGCATTCAATCTGTTCAATAGGGTGCAGTTCGGCCTGCCGGATCAGAACTTTGCCAACCTTGGACGCGGCTTCGGCAGAATCACTTCGCAGGCCAACAGCCCGCGCCAGATGCAGTTTGCGCTCAAGGTACTGTTCTGACGGCACATACTCCGGGGGGAACAAGCATTTCCTCTCGCAACCCGTCCTCAGCCTATGTGGTCAACGATGAACCGACGCGAATTTGTCAAAACAACCGGATTGCTTTCCGTCGCTCATTTTATGGAGACCGGCGCCGCCGCCGCGCAGAAAGGATGGGCGAATCGCTACCCGCGCCTATATTTCAATGCGGAGACTGTGCGGCGATTTCGCGTCCGTCTCGCCGGTGATGCGGCGTTGCGCGGGCGCTGGGAGGCGTTCTTGCGCGATTGCGACCGCCTGGTTGAGGCGGCGCTGGTTCCCGAATCGGAAGCGGAAAGGCCGTCAAAGCGTGGCGCGAACAGTAAACATGCGAACTTCTTCGAGCCGGCCAGACAGATCTCGGACATGGGCCTCGCGCTGGGGTTCGCGTGGCATGTCTCCGGCGACGAACGATATGCGCGCAAGCTGCGCGATGCGCTGTTGCATTATACGGCCTATCGCCGCTGGCACGGCCCGGGCTATCAGAACCGATTCAGACCCTGGCGTTCGGAGTTGGTTACGGCGGCGTTCATTTTCGGGGTCGCAACCGGCTACGATGCCTTGCATGGTTTTTTGAGCGAAGCTGAACGTGCGACCATCACCTATGGGTTGGTCAAGCTCGGTGTGCTCCCGACGCTGGAAGACTGGGTGTTGCCGGAGCGCCGTATTCACGCGCTCGATTCGATGGGGCACAACTGGTGGAGCGTGTGTGTCTCGATGGCCGGAGTGGGCGCGCTCGCGTTGGTGAACGACGATCCAAGGGCGCGGGGTTGGGTGGAGCATGTGGCATCGGGGCTGGAGGAGTGGTTCGGTTACAAAGGCAACCGGCTACTCGGCAAGCCGGCGAACTTCGACAAGCAAGGCGCGTTTTACGAGAGCGTCCATTACGCTGATTACGCTCTCCGGGACTATCTGCGCTTTTACATCGCGCTGAACAATGTGGCGCCTGATCGCCCAAAACCGAAGATTGACGCGCTGGAGCGTGTCGGTGATTTCTTCTTGCACACCTCTTACCCCTGCTCATCCGAACGTGACCTTGGAGTCAACTTCGGCGACGATTGGGATGGCAGAGGTGTCGAGACCATCGCGTTGTTGTTGCTGGCGGGGCTGGGACGCGGGGTTCATCGTTGGTATCTGGACCGGGCATGGCGTCGAAATGGAAAATCCGGCCCGGAAGGGGCGAATGCCAGGGTAGTGTTATCTTTCCTTCTGCCTGATCAACCCGCCCCACAATCGCCCGAGAGCTTGCCACATTCGGTGTTGTACACGGAGCCTGGATGGGCGGTGTTGCGGTCATCGTGGGATGAAGACGCCACGCTGCTGGCGGTCAAATGCGGGCATACCTGGAACCATGCGCACGCCGACGCCGGTTCCTTCGTCCTCTTCCACGCCGGACGGCCTTTGCTGATTGATTCAGGAGTGTGCAGTTACCCACGCCCCGAATATCGTGGCTACTACTCGACGAGCCGGGCGCACAACGTCGTGCTTTTCAATGGGGAGGGACAGCCACAAGAGGATTTCCAGAGAGGATCCCGCTTGCCCGGTCGGGTGGATTGTCTGCTTGACTGTTTGGGAGCGAAATACCTGCGCGCAGACGCGACAGGGCCGATGTCATGGCGTTTGTCACGCTGCCTGCGTCACTGGTTGTGGCTCGACGATGTCATACTGGTGGTGGATGACCTGCTGGCGCGCGAAGTGGGCCGGTTCGATTGGTTGTTGCATTACGCAGGCAAGGCTGCGCAAAACGGATCGGAGATTGCGATCACCAATGGCCCGGCAGCGGCGAAGGTCGTGACGCTTTATCCTGAACGCGTGACGATGCGTGAAGAGGAAGGGTTGGCGGATCGAGAGCCGGAGCGAAAAATTCCATACCTGGCAATCTCACCCGCCGATCAGGCACGCGCGCAAAAGTTCATGTTTGCTATCATCCCGGAAAAACCGGGTAACAAGCCAGTTCTTAAATCGCTCAAGGGCGATGATATGCTGGGCGCGCAAATCATTTCCGCGGACAAGATCACGGATGTCTTCTTCAACCTGCGGGCCGATGGACGCACGACGCATGACAACTGCAATAACCGTTTCGAGGGCTGGGATACGGACGCGTACCTGCTGGCGGTCACCCGGGCAATTGGTAAGGGAAACGATGTTTTCGAGCGGGTATTGATGGTTGACGGCAGCCACGTTCGACATTCCGGCAAGGTCTACTGGGATTCGCTGGTCAAGGCCGATGTTCTTTTTCACAGCGGGGAATCAGCCGAAGTCTGGGTTCGGGGGCAGAATAGCGGTCGCGCCAGACTCCGCGTCACGAAAAAAACGTCATTCCTGCTGCTGAACAGGCAGGGCGCGGATTTTGAGTATTTGCCGAGAGAAAGCTCTGTGCGCTTCCGACTCCCGGGCTGATGCCTGGCTATCGCTAATTAATTGGCGGCTCCTGTCAGAACTCGCCGCGTCGGACGTATCTCTCCTTTACCGTCTTGCTGAATTCGGCGGCAGCTTGGTCGAGCCGTCGCAGCATCTCATCCGGCGTTAGCCCGACGGTCTCGCGGGCTGCCGCGATCATCGTCTGGCATTCCTGACTGTCCATAAATCGCGCCGCTTCGAGCAGCCCAGCCTCATCCTCTGGCGGAATGACCAGAAAGCCGTGCTTGTCAGCATGAATCAATTGTCCGGGCTCGATGCGCCGACCGAAGACTTCGACCGGGCAGTCCCACCGCACGGGACATGAATACCCATGGCCGACGCACAAACGGCGCGCCAGCGCTTTGAATCCAGTACGGGTCATCTCATCAATGTCGCGGATCGCGCCGTCAATGATCGTCCCGACGCAGCCCAGCGCGCGGTGCATCGAGCTGTTGACTTCACCCCAGAAAGCGCCGATTGTGTGCGGCTTGTCGAGGTCTTGCACGACAACGATCTTCGGCCCCGGAATGTTCGCCACATACCGCCGGTATCGGCTCCAGGCGTCGGGATTGCTGTTCGGGTGTTCCGGGTTGCTCGGCTCGAAGACGACTGTCACAGCGCGCCCGACCATCGGCCCCATCTGCGGCATGAAATCAATGGTCTCTTCGAGGTTGAAGCCGTCTTTGCCGTGATCGTGAGCAGTGATCTGCTCCCATCCGTTGTAGATCGTCGGCGTATTCCAGCGTTGTAGTTCCAGCATCTCCTCATTTGTCATACGATGGTTGTATTTGTCAGCTTGAATCATATGCGTTCTTATCTCACCCATGCGGTTTCGGATTGCGTCAGCTCTTCGTAAGCGATTGCGGCGCCGTTATCGGATTTAGGTAAGACGCCGATGCGTTCGATCAACTCTCCATCCGGCTCGCCGATGCTTTGGCCTAACTCTGCGCCTTGCGAGATCAATTTGTCTTGCAACATTCTGACGCTGATCTCTCGCACCGACTTACCGGAGTTGACTACCAGGGCCGACGCCGTTCCAACGGCCTGCCCTTGTCCCATGCATATCGGGATCACGCGCGTCGAGGCGACGGCTTCGTGCGTCGCCGACAGGCACTTGCCCGCCATCAACAATCCGTCCACGCCCCGCGCGATAAGGCTGCGGAATGGGATCGTATAGGCTTCCACATCCGCCGATTGCACCCACGTCCCTGAGGGGTTGTGGATGTCCACGTGATAACCGCCCATGCTCACCGCGTCGTCGAACCGCCTTCCCTCGACCACGTCCTCTTTCATCAGCACGTAATCGCCCATAATCCGGCGGCTCTCACGCACACCGAGCATCGGCGCAATCTCGCGCAGGTGCGCGTTCTCACACCCCGGCATGTATTTGCGGAAGAAGCGCACGATGATCGGCACCTGCCGGTAGATCTTCGCGTAGGCGTCGGTCAGGCTCCGCACGTCGGTCGGGTCCAAGCCCAGAACGCGCGTCGTGACGACGATGAATTCGTCGGGGACGTGTGATTTGACGCCGACGATGCGCGACTGCGGCACGTCGAAGTCGCCGGCGCGCCGCGCCTTTTCAATCAATCCTGCAAACCCGCCCGTAATGAATAACGGCTCGTGGTCAATGCGCCGCATCATCTTCTCCCACAGGTCAGGGTAAGGCGCCAGCCACTCGCGGTAAGCCAGCTCCGGGTCTTTGCAGCCCGCGACGAACTCTTCGCGGTCAATGCCGCCGATGCGGAAGACCAGCGTCGGCGCTTGCACCAGGCCGTCCGTCGTGCGTCCCTTCTCCCAGGCGACGCCGCCGCGCGCAGCCACATCTCCATCGCCACTGCAATCAATCACTACATCGGCGAGGACGTTCTGACAGCCTGATTTATGTTGGACGACGACGCCTGTGATGCGGTCGCCCTCGCGCAATGTCTCCACGACCTGCGTGTGCAGCATCAACTCGACGCCCGCCTCCTCGACCATCTCAATCGCCAGCGCTTTCCAGTAGTGGTTATCAACGCCTACTGCGGACGAGCATTTCGGATCCATCACGAAACGGGTCGCGGCCCCGGCCTGCCGCAACCGCGTGACAAACTCCATCGGCAATCCCTTGACCACCTGCCGGTAGAGCGGGTCGTGAAACCCCAGCCAGGCGAGCGTCGCCGAAACGCCTCCCAGAAAGCCGTGATATTCAATCAGCAACACTTGTGCGCCGTTGCGCGCGGCGGCGATGGCCGCGGTGATCCCGGCGGCGCCGGAGCCGACGACGACGACTTGTCTTTTGATCGTTTCTATCATTTTGCGTTACTTGTCGGATGCCGAGACCACGACTGAATCCAAATACAGAAAACACCGCTTCGGGGAATTCGTCTCAATGCCGAAGACCACCGCGATCAAGCCGGGGCACTTTTCGGCGCTCGCGCGCCAACCCGTGAGCGGAGGGTCTTGAACGTGCCGGCGGCCTGCGACATCAAACTCCTGGCCGTAACAATGCAGGTCAGCGTACTCGCGTTTGGCGAGGTCGAAGGTGAACCGCAGATAGTGCCACTGGTACTTGGTCGGCGAACGATTGAAGCCAAGCTCCTGCGCTCCGTCATCCAGGTATTCCCAGGGGCCGTCCATCACTCCTACCGAGCCGCTGAAATCTCCCTGCCATCGGTTGATGAGCCGGCCATCCTGCGCGTTGTGATAACGGACGCCTGGCCACCACCGGACAGGCTGCTCGCCCGCGGATTTGATGTGATGCGGGTCCATCACGTCGAAGGTCAGGAAGACGGAGCGGACATCCTGCTCCCCCAGTTGAAAGTCGCAGGGCTCCGCTTTGTAAGTGAAGTAAGTCTCGACGCGGAACTTCTTCCACCAGGGGCAGGCCAGTCGTTTCAGCGCCACGCCCTTGCTGCCGGCGCGCGCGATGGTGGGGATCTTTAGCGCATAACAACCATCCCATGAGCCGTAGGTCCCAATGTCCCAAGATGTCAGAGTGCTGAGCATTGGTAAGCCTCGCCGGCCGGCCGGACTTTGCAAGTCAAACCGCAGCCGGCCATCTTCTCTCGACGCCGCCACCACTTTGTCCAACGGATCAATGTTGGGATGTTTGCCCGGGTAATCCGTGATCCCGTCGTAATCCGGAAACAGCGTCTGCCAGCCGCGCATCCCGTCGTCGAAATCGTCGGCTACGAGGATTCGCTCAAGGGGATCGTAACGGCTTAGCAATTGATGCTCTGAATGATTGCCCAAAATCGTGTTCATGCTTTTCTCCCGATCTCCTTTATTGTGCCGACCATGCCTACTCTTTCAGCGCCCAGTAAAAGTCCGCGATGAAAGCGGCCTCTTGCGCAGGTCCGCCGCTTACTTCACCCGCCAGACGCAGCCAATTGCCGAAGCCTTCGAGCCTCAGAAAATAACCGCCTTCGCTGTTGATAGGCGCGAAAGCCGGGCCAAAATCAATCCACCGGCAACCATCCGCCGAAATCTGCGCTTTCAATTTCAGTATCGGAGCTTCTCCGTGAACTTCACGGATATAGACGATGGCCAGGGCCTCGGTCGCCCATCCGGCCTCGTACGGTTCGAGCGCGAACTCTCCGTTCTGAAGCGGAGAGCAAACCTCCATCGCCGCTGTGTGACACTGTCTCATGCCGCCTCCTCTACCGGCCTCTTTACCGCATCGCTCACCGAATCCTCGCGCCGTCCAAGCCGGTTGTTCCTGAGCGCGAGATTGAGAATCACATACGCCGCTGGATGGAGCAGCGCCAGCGCGGTAAAGACCGGAACATAGCCGTAGGCGGCGATGACTTGCCCCGTGAGCAGGTTCGAGATGATGCCGCCGATACTGCCTCCCATGCTCGACAGCGCCACGACGGCGCCGACCTGAGAACGCGGGAAGGCTTCCGACGAAGCGGTCAGCAAATTGACGATCCAGCACGAATGCGAGGCCAGCAGCAGCGCGATGATCGCCAGCGACAGCCCCGCCGACCCGGTTCTCACCGCCAGCGCGGACAACGGCATCATGAGCGCTGCCCCGAGCATCACGCGAAGCCGCGCCGCCTGAGGCTGCCAGCCGCGGCGTACCAGCCAATCGGAGAGCGCTCCGCCGCCAGGCCCGCCGACATCCGCCGCGAGAAACGGAATCCATCCCAGCGCCCCAATCAGCGCCAGCGTGAAGCCACGGTTGTTGCTCAAGTATTCCGGCATCCAGAAAGTGAAGAAGAACGGTAGCGGGTCGGTCAGCAGGCGCGCGAAGAACATCCCGCAGCAGGACGGATGTTTGAGCAGTTGAAGCATCGAGCTTTGCGCCGGCGCCTCTTCCGCGCCGCGCTCTTGCAAGATGTACGCGCGCTCGTCAGGAGAAATTGCCCGATGTTTCTCCGGCGAGTCATAGAACCAAAGCCAGACGGCCAGCCAGAGCAGCCCGACCGCGCCGGTAGTCAGAAAGCCCCACTGCCATCCGAATGTCAACGCCGCGAACGACACCATCGGCGGGGCGATGATTGCTCCCCAAATGTTGCCGTTTGAAAAGATCGCCATGCTCAATCCCCGCTCGCGGCGTGGAATCCATTCGCCAATCGCCTTCGCGCCGCCCGGCGCGTTGAAGCTCTCGCCCAATCCGAGCAGGAAGCGGCAGACGGCCAACCCGAACCAGCCCGCGGCGGCGGCGTGCAGCATCCCGGCTAGCGACCAGAAGCCAATCGCCAGAGCGATCCCGATTTTCACGCCGATGCGGTCGAGCGCCCGCCCGCAGAACAGATAGCCAATTGTGTAGGCGACCATGAACGAGGTGACGATGTAGGAATACTCGACCGTCGTGAACCCCATCTCCCCGCGCAGCGTCGGAGCCAGCACCGACAGGGTTTGCCGGTCGAGGTAATTGATCACCGAGAGGCAGAAGAGCAGCGCCACGATCAACCACCGCCGATGTTCCGTGAGCCTGAATGACAACGTCTTTCCTCTATTTCGACTGAACGGTTTTGACGGCTTCGGGGCGGTGGAAGTCGCGCTCGGCATAGAACCACGCCAGCGGCAGGATCGAAAGATACTCCTGCATCTGCAACGTGCGCCGATCCCGATCGCTTTGCGCAACGCGCGCCGCGCGATAGGTTATATAGACGACGCCGTCGTAGATATTAATCGCCGGATACTCGACGCGGTTGATGGCGCCCGGCGTTATGTCTTCGATCACGCGCCGCCAGCGCCACGATTTGCCGCCGTCCGAGCTGATGGCCGCCGAGAGCGTGATGCGGTCGCCCAGCAGGTTGTGCTCAGGCTTCAGACAACAACTGTTCCAGACCACTAGCAGATCATTCGTCCCCGGCACGCGCTCCAAACGTCCGGGCGCGGCGCTAGACATCAGCGGAGTCGGCTCGGGCCGCGACCAGATTAATCCTTTATCCGTGGAGACGCAGGAATAGAGATAGCCACCGTACGTGCGCCCTATCATCAAGAGCGACCCATCAGCGCGTTCAGCAATCGAGGCTTCCCAAAAACCCGCCTTGTATCTTTTGCCATACTTGGCCATGAATTCCGGAATGGCGTCCGTGAGGCGCACGGTCTGGTCGGAAAGCTTCCACGACCGTCCGTGATCGTCCGAGTAAACGATGCGGGTCGCCATCTCTTCGGGCCGCACTCCGAGCTTGGTATGCAGCGGATAAAGCAGACGCCCGTTTGAGAGCGTTACCAGCCGGTCGTGCGCGCCTGTCCAATAAGCTCCGTCGGGACTGATGAGCAACTCGTCCGACCAGGAGCCTCCTTCATCCTTCGAGTAACGAAAGACCTTCGTCGCCCGGCTGAGCGAGTCAATGCGACTGTAGGTGACGCCGATCTCGCCGTTGGCCATCCGCGCCAGCGAAGGCTGCATCGCGTTATGGCCCGTCGTGCTGCGGAACAGGACTTTCGGTTCACTCCAGCTTCTGCCGCCGTCCCGCGATCTGATCTGAGCGATGACGGCGGGCCACAGATCGGGACCATCGTATTTCCCCGGATCGTCCGGCCGCAGATGACGGCTGAACAGATGCAACAATGAACCGTCTTTCAGCCGGATCGTCGAGCCTTCGCCATTCTTCGCCACCTCTTCTGAGGCCGCGCCGATAAGCGCGCCACGCATTCCACCCAGCTCTCTGGCGACAGGATCGAAGCCACCTGTCTGAGCAAACACTGTTATGCCGAGACACAGCTTCAAAACGCAAGCGGCGGCCAATGCTCTCCAACTCATGATCGGATTCCTTTACAGGTTGATGTTCGGGATAACGATTTAGAATTTTATCTCTAAACCGAATTGAAAGACTCTCGGGTCGTAGACCGCGCTGATCTGCCCGAAGGCGGGCGAGTTTAGGTTCTGCTCCGGAAGCGTGTAGTTAGTGTGGTTCAGCGCGTTGAAGGCCTCGGCCCGGAAACGAAGGAAGACCCGCTCGGTAAAATGGAAGTCGCGCTGCATGCCAAAATCGAGCTGGAAGAAGCCAGGCCCGCGCAGCCGCGAATCACGAACCGGAGCCGTGCCGAACCGGCCATTGACCACGCGATAAGCGTTGCGATCAATCCATTGAACGGTACCGTTCGGGTTGTCCGTCCCGCGCGTTGACGCGCTGACTTCGCGAGGGTCGCCGACCACATCCGGTCGCGCTCCGCCGAGTCCCAGCCCATTCGCGTCGCTCTGAGTGATCGCCAGCGGAACGCCGGATTGTATCAGCAGAATGCTAGTGAGCTGAAAATCGCCAACGACGTGACTGAGGAAGCCTGAATTCAGCCACCGGCGGCCTTTGCCGAACGGAAGTGAGTAGACAGCGGCGCCGGAGAACAGATGCGTGCGGTCGTATGAAATGACTCCCCGCGCATCGCGCAGGTTGTACGGGTTCTGACTCGCGCCCTGATTCGGTCTCTCGTTGGAGTTGTAGTTATTCTCAACTACATTCCCGATCCCTTTGGAGAAGGTATAAGCGAGCAGAAAATTGAGATCGGGGCTTAACCGTTTTTCCAGCTTGGATTGCAAGCTGTGATAGATCGAATCGCGGTTGTTCTGTAGGGCGCTGATTGCGCCGTACTGCGGGAAGACTGTGGAGGTGTTAGCTCTGGTGATGGTCGCCGCGCCGAGCGTGCCCGGCACAAGCCCTGCCAATGGGTTCTGAATGGTTTGATTGAGAAAAGTCTGCGCATCTCCCGCTCGCCCGCTTGCTTGCTGCGCGGCAATCGCCTGGCCGATCAGCGACTCTTGTGGAAGGTTGATGTTATCCAGTCCAAGCAACCTCACGCCGCGATTGCCCGAATACTGGACTTCCACGACCAGGTTTCTCGCCAACTCCTGCTGCAAGCCAAAGTTCCATTGATAGATCACCGGATTCTTGACCTGCCGATTCAACGGCTGCGTGAAGGCGATGCCGAGATAAGCGGCTTCACCCTGCGGGCCGGTATTCGCCGGCAGCGTGTAGCTGTTGGTGAGCGCAATGGCGGGGGCCGTGGCGTTGGGCTTGATGGGGTTGAAAATGGACTCGAACCCGGGCGCCGCGCTGTAGTAGCCGACTGTGGGAATCGGCGCGTAATAAACGCCGAAAGCTCCCCGGACGACCAGCCGTTGCTGGCCGAAACCCGGCGTGTATGCAAACCCGATCCGCGGGCCGAAGTTGTTGTAATCGCCAGTGGTGATCGCTCGCGGATTATCCAATCCGGCATACCGAAACACCCCCGCGCGATTGACCCGCGAGTTAACGGTCGTTGAGTCGAAATAGCCGACGCGGTTGAACCGCTCGGTCATTGCGCTCTCGGCCTCCCACCGCAAACCCAGATTGAGAGTCAGCCCCGTCGCGATTTTGTAGTCGTCAGCGATGTAAACGGCGGGAACGTTGTTCGACAGCCCAATGGCCGGGACTTGTTGAATGAGGAAAGTGTTCGGTAATCCGAGCAGGGCGGACGCCGCCGAATTGCCGGTGTTACCGGCGCCGTTGCTCGTTTGTAGAGAGCTGAACCCCAGATTCCCGTTCGCCGCCCCACCGGTCACAAAACCCGCGGTCTGGTAGCGCCGCAAATCAGTCCCCAAGCGTAGCACATGCTTGCCTAGCACCCAGGCGAGCGATTGGTTGATTTGGAATAGTTCCGCAATCTGATTCTGCGCCCCGCCTGTGCCGATGCCGCGATAAATGTCGAAGGTCGCGACTGGGCGGACGTTCGCCAACGTGCCCGACTCCGGCGCAGGCGTCACGCTGTAGTTGAAGAATCCCGCGCCCACCGTGTTTCCCGATGCGTCATTGAAGAAGCGGCGGAACTGCACGTAGCCGGCGGTGGCGTTGTAGACCATCGTCGGTGTGATCGTGAAGTTATAGTTGAAGGTGTAACTCCGCGTCGGCAGCGACAAATCCTGTGTGCTTTGATCCACGTCACCCAGCGGGAAGCTGGCGATGGAGATTGAGTTCACTTTCGTGAGTCGAAAGTTCATCCGATGACGCTCGTTCAGCGCGTGGTCGAACCTGAGGGTATAGTTGTCAATCGGCGTGAAGACGCGGTTGATGCCCGCGTAGTTGTTCGCCGTGCCCGGCAGGTTAGGCAGCGGGAATGTGTCCAGAATTTTCTTCCCGATCGGATTGAAGCGAGCGGCGGGAATCTGATTGTCGGCGAACCGCGTGCGAGAGGCCGGAGCCGCGTTGCTGGCCGGATCGAAGATCGACGCGCTTAGTTCAGAGAAGTCGCCGTTTCGCATCTTCGCGGTTGGAATAGTGACGGTCTGCGGGTTCTTGCGCACGAAGCGTTGCCCGTCGTAAGCGAAAAAGAAGAAGGTTTTGTTCCGCCCGTCGTACAACTTGGGAAGATAGACGGGCCCCCCAATTACGCCGCCGAATTGGTTATATACATTGGCGGGTTTTTCGGACGCGATAGGCAGCGCGCGGCGAGCGTTGGTCGCCGTGCTGCGGTGCGCCTCGAACAGGCTGCCGTGCAGCTCATTGGTTCCGCCCTTTGTGACATAGTTGACGACGCCGCCCACAGTATGCCCGAACTCGGCGCTCATCCCGCCCGATTGCACCTGGAACTGTTGTATGCTGTCCGTGGTCGGCAAAGCGAGGATCGTGCCGTCGCGCCGATTGGTGACGCTGATTCCATCCACCAGGAATTCATTGAACCCACCCAAATTGGCGCGAATCCCGCCGTTGATGACGTATGCCGACGTGGTTCCAGTAGCGTCGCTTCCTTGCCGGTTTGAAGTGACGCCGCCGAAGCCGGCCACGACGCCGGGCGTGAGAATGGTCAGCCCCAAAGGATTGCGTGTGGTCAACGGCAGATTTTCGATCTGCTTGCTGTTGATGATTTGTCCTTTGGTTCCGTTCTCCAAATCCAACGACGTGGACCCGACGCTGATCGTGACGTGCTCCTGCACGTTCCCGGCGTTCATCTTCAAGTCCACGCGCGTCGTGCGGTTGACCTCAACGGTCAGGTTATTCAACAAAGCCTCCGCGAAATTGCGCGCCGTGACTCTCAACTGATAGGGGCCGGGCGGGATGTTGGCGAAGCGGTATAACCCTTCGTTGTTCGAGACGGTCGTCATCGAGACGCCCGTCAGGTTATTCGTCAATCGCAACTCGGCCCCTGGGATGACTGACCCGTTGGGGTCGGTGATGACGCCGGTCATTTCGCCGGTTGATTGAGCGAAGGCCGCAGGCGCGAGCAGTGACAGGCAGACAAGAGCGACAAGCGTAGCCAGTGTTCGATGGCGCATAGTGATTCTCCGTGTCCCTTCGCAGGCCGGCTCTACGGCCGGCTCACTTTACATTTCGTTTTAATGAGATTCCCAGCAAATGCCTTGATGTTCGCGCATAGTAGCCCAAGCCACCGTTGAGCCAAAATGATTTGTTTTGAAAGATGTTTCAGCTTTTGTTAAAGTCCGAATCCGCCGAATCTGAAGGAGGCAAGCATGGATTTACGGGAGTTGCGGAGTCTGATCACACTGGCCGAGGCCGGGAGCCTGACGCGAACGGCAGGAAAGGTGAACCTGAGCGCCGCCGCCATCCACCGGCAGTTGCGGGTGCTCGAAGAAGAGTTGGGCGTCCGGCTTTATGAACGAGTAGGGCGGCAACTCAGGCTGACGCCTGCGGCGGAGACGTTGCTACCGCTGGCGCGCGAGTTGATGGCGCAGTACGAGGCTGTCCAGGCCGCGGCCCGCGACCTCAAAGGCGTCAAGCGCGGGCGGCTAAGGATCGGGACAGGGCCGACCTTCAGCAGCTACATCCTGCCGCCACTACTCGAAGAGTTCCGCGAGCAATACCCGGATGTCGAGTTGCTGGTCGAGACCGGCCATACTAAACAACTGACCGAGTTGTTGCAGAACGGGTTGATTGATCTGATGTTCCTCGTCTACCCGGACGCGTCGGCGCGGCCCGATTTCACCGTCGAGGCGACGTGGGATTTCGAAGTGGCGTTGGTTTCCGGCCTGCGGCAGCCGCCGCCTCACCGCTGCCGCCTCGCCGACCTTGAAGCGCACTCTTTTATTCTCTACAAGAAGGAGTCCATCTTCGACAAGATCATCGAAGATTACTTCGCCATATACGGCTTTCACCCGCGTGTGAGCATGCGACTTGACAACGCCGAGCCGATCAAGGGCATGCTCCGCTCCGGGTTCGGCCTCTCAATGTTGCCAATCTGGACTGTGGCCGCAGAGCTGAAAAACAAATCGCTCCTACTCATCCGTCAACAGGAGCCGGCTCTTATGGTCAAACTCGCGCTCGTCACCCGCAAACTCAATTACCTGCCACAGGCGGTCAGCGCCTTCATTGAAATGGCTAAAATATTTAAGTGGAAGAGAGCGCGGATGAAAGCAAATTACGCAAGACGCTGAAGGGCGAACCATTAAAATCGCTCGTTAATGCGCAAGATTGGGGAAAAGGAATTCAACGTTTTCGAGCGAACGGCGATAATCAGATCGCAATCAGTCTTGTTGAGCGGCGCCGGCGATTGTATTTTTATCTCTGCGCGTCGCAACGAGACGTCTGACTCCTACATGGGGATCTTCAACACTACAACATTCCATTTGATTCTGATCGCGGCTGGCTGGCTATAGACCCGAAAGGCGTGATCGGTGAGATCGAGTACGTAATATGACGGGCCAACAGCCGACACCGGATGAGATTCGAGCGTCGCTCTCGATTATTCTACAGAGTCGTCAGTTTGCCGATTCGGCCAAACTCTCGGGTTTTCTCTCCTACATTGTCGAGAAGACTCTCAACGGAGACGCGCGGAGCCTGAAGGAATACGTGATCGGCACTGAAGTGTTCGGTAGACGGGCTGATTATGACCCCCGCATCGATCCGGTCGTGCGCTCAGCCGCCGGAAGATTGCGAAAAAAACTCGCCGAGTTCTATTTGGAGAACCAGAGTGAGACTATCGTCATCGATCTGCCAAAAGGGCATTACGTGCCGACATTCCATCACCAGGCGCCTGAATTTTGCGGAGCGGCTCAAATACAAAGTTCCACGCCTATTCAGCAGAACATATCTATCCGAAGCCTCTTGCCCTTGCCTGTCGAAGCGACTCCTCTTTCTTCGACCACAATCGAACAGGCTGCCGTTACATTTTCAATAGAAACTCCTCCTTCCGATCTTGCCGCGCCGTTTGAACAGAACTCAAAGGAATTACCTCGATTGAGACGTTCGCATGTCGCAATGCTCACGCTGGCGGCTGTGATACTGGGAAGCTCCGCCGGATGGTTTATCCTCTGGCGGTTTAATAACCTTGGTGTAAACCAGGCCGCGCTGCCTCCACTCGCCTCGGAAAATTCCTCTGAGATAATGTCAGGGCAGACCGCCACAAGGCCTGTCATTGACGGCCGACTCGATACGGTCTGGAACGATCGAGCGCAGAATGAAATCAGAAAGAGATTGCAAGGGGATGAAAAGATCATCGCGCGTTTTGGAACCCTGTGGGACGGCGCGAACCTATATCTGATGGTCGAAGCGAGGACCGATGGGACCAACCCTCGCAACCGCGAATCCGGCAAATTATCAGATAAGAAATCGGGCGACGATCTGATCGAAGTTTATCTGGATACAAGTCACGACCGGCGTCGAGGCTATCAGTCCGATGACTTTCAGTTCATCTTTCCTGTGCAAGGGGCCGCGCAAGGCGCCGCGCCGCGCGAGCAGAATGACCGGATCGCGGGGGTCGAATACGCCTCAACGCAGGAATCGTGGGGGTGGCGAGTTGAAGCGGCCATCCCCTGGGCGACGCTGGGTATGACGGCAGGCGCGGGGCGCGCCATTGGGTTCGATGTCGGGCTACGGAACGGGGCATCGAACTACCTGATGTGGAGCGGCACAGCAAACAATGCTTTCGACACCTCCGGTTTTGGCGAATTGAGGCTGTCCAGCAAATTAGTCAATGCGGCGCTTTCGAATGTTTTGCCAGTGGAGGATCTCAGTTTGCCTCCGGCCAAAGATGGCCTTCTACGAGTATCCAATGGGAAAGGCGATGGCCAGACAGACGATCAAGAAGCAGGTTGGGCGCTTATCCGCTTCTCATTGCCCAAGCTGCCTTCCCGAGTTCTCAATGCCAGGTTACGGCTTTACTGCGATAGCGCAAGCGATAATGGGCAAGGAAGGATCATTAAAGTTTACGGCGCCATTCCTGCCGGCGCAAAGCTCGGAGCCAGGCTGCGCGATCAAAATCTGAGCTGGAAAAAATACTCTTCAGAGGCTCTCTTCCAATCAGCGATTCTGGTCTCTTCGGCTCCGGATTGGTTTGAATGGGATGTCACGCCAATCGTGTCCAAGGCGGCCCGCGATGGGAAAGTGACAGTTGATCTTGCGATTCGCAGTCAAACATTCAATGTGACGCTCAATAGAGCCGAAAGCTGGGCCATGTTCAAAAACAGCGCCGCCGCAGGACACGAGCCGCGCCTTATGCTTGAATACTAAACAGATTGTTTCCACTAAGATTACCGTAAGATTACCTGCATTTACTTTATCTGTGCGAGGAGTTGCGCTAAATCTCAGCGCTATTATGCGAGATATAGATGAGACAATTGATGAATCCTCAGGTTGGAGCTTGAGCCGGGCAATTAGAAACACTCCCTGGCGTTTCTGGGTTGCGATAGCGATCATTGCCTGCAGTGCGGCTGCGGCAGGGTTGCGAGCGCGCAGCTATTTCTCCGCCGCTCCGGCGGAAAAATCCCTGACGCTGTGGTATCTGAGCCCGCCGGAAAATGTGGCTGAGAAACGCTTCACGGAAGATCTCCTGCGCCGGTTTGAGCAGAAACATCCTGGCGTCAAGGTGATGACGACCTATTACACGCTCGATCAATATTTGAGGGCGTTGGACGACGCATTCTCCGGCAAAACGGCATTTCCTGATGTGGCGCGTGGTGATCAAGGGCCCCATTCAGTTGACCGCGTGATCAGTCAAGGTAAGCTTCTCGATTTGACCTCTGCCGCGGCAAGATACAGATGGCAGGAACATCTGCGTCCCGGCGTTTTGGAGTATCTCTCGCGGCGCTACAAGGGCGGGATGTACCTGATACCTTCACGGCTTCACCTATCGGGCGTTTTTTACAATCATCATATATTCGAGAAGTTGGGCTTGAAACCGCCTGAGACTGAGGCCGAATTCGTAGAGATACTCGAACGGCTTAAAAAGGAGGATTACTCCCCGATTCCCATTAGCCAAGGCGAGCACATGATGTATTGCTGGTATGCTCTGATCAACAACCGGCTTGGCGCCCACGTCAGCGACCCGATTGAAACTCTCGAAGGTCTTTTTGCGGGCAAACCGGTATTGTCGTTCAATTCCCCGCCTTTTCTCGATGCGGCGGAAAAACTCAAAGATTGGACAAGGCGCGGTTATATCTCACCCGATTCTCAGGGCGGGTATCAAGCTTACGATAGTTTTCTCAAAGGACAGGTAGGGCTCTATATCGGCCTTGGGGGAAGTTGGGCGCGATCCAGGGCGCAGATTCATCCTCCGCAGTTCATCGTCGGCTACTTCCCATTTCCCCCGGCGCAGAAAGGACAAAAATTAATTGCGACGGGAGCGCCCACCGGAGTCTGGCAGGTATTCGACGGACAAGATGAGGAGCAAGCCGTCGCGCTTGTGGATCATATGCTCAGCGTCGAGGCCGGGCGCGTGATGCTGGAGTCACAGAACCTCTCCTCACTGCGAACCGAATTGCTCAGCCGCGTGGCTGTCGCTCCTCACGTGGCTGAGGAAATGGCGGCCTTGAACGGGTTGGAATTGGGCATCTTCTATGACAACGCCAGCCCATCGTTACGCTCGGTCATGATCGAAGGGCTGCCTCGCGCAGTCCGTGGTTCGATCCCAATCCATTCCTTTCTCGATCAGGTCGAGAAGTCTTTCCAAGACGATCTGAAGAAAACAAATCCGGCAGCTCCAGCGCCAGTTGGATCGGATCGGTAAAATCTTTGTTTACAGCCTCATTACGGTAATATTACCTCATTGCACTCACATTAAATGTCTCCTCGGTAATAGCATCCATCCAACGATAAATTCCGGCGCAGAAATGTTCATCAGGATCGGAATAATGCTCCAACAGGCTTTGCTGGGTATCCACTGAACTGGCGATGGCGGATTAATGCTTTCCTGCCAAAGCTTAAATCACTAACTAACTAACTTCTTTTCTACTCTTCCATATCCTGATCGAAAGGAGATTCAATGCGAACACCTTTAGCTGTGTTTTACATGTTACTGGCATTGGGCGTCGGCTCTATCGTTTACGCTCAGGCGGGCTTCGGCTCCATCTCCGGCAGAGTGACGGATCCGACCGGGGCCGTGGTTGTAGACGCGAAGATTTTCATCATCAACGTCGCAACTAATGCGAGGTTCGAGTCCAAGACCGATAGCGAAGGCTATTACCAGGTCTTCCAGTTGATACCCGGCGCTTATAGACTTGAGGTTGAGGCCGCCAGCTTCAAGAGATTACAGCGCGCCGGAATCGTCGTCCGGGTAGCTGACAAACTGACCATTGATCTGCCGTTGGAAGTGGGGCAGGTGGGCGAGACGGTCAATATCTCGAGCGACACCCCGTTGCTCCGCACACAGGACGCGCAGGTCGGTGAGGTCGTCACCTCCCAGAATGTGCAGAACCTTCCACAGGTCACATTCGGCGGCTTTCGCGACCCGCTCCAGTTTCTGGTGTTGGCCGGAAACGTCCAGGGCAGCGGTTCCCGCGCCCAAGGTGGCAGCGATACCAGGATTAACGGTGGGCGTACGCAGGGAGTCGAGTATTTGATAGACGGCATAAGCGCCACGTCCGGAGTCGGAAGGGAAATCTCGCAGTCTTTCGCTCCCAACATGGACGCCGTGTCCGAATTCAAAGTCATCACTAATGGCATTTCTTCAGAATATGGACGCCTGTCGGGTGGCGCGGTCGAACTGGTCACCAAATCCGGCACAAATGATATTCACGGGCAGGTATTCTGGTACAACCAGCAACCAGGCTTCAACGCTAATAGCTGGGAGAATAATAGGCTCGGCGGGCAAAAGTTCGAATACAGGCAAAACAATTACGGCGTGGCCGTAGGCGGACCGTTGACGCTGCCTAAGAAGGTCTTCGGACCGGCCGGATACGAGGGGCGCAACCGCACCTTCTGGTTCTTTAACTACGACGGCCTGAGAAACAATCAGGCCGGGCGTTTGCAACAGGGCAACGTCCCGACAGCGGAGGAGCGCGAGGGGATTTTCGTCAACACTATTTTTAACGAAACACCGGCCGAGATCTATCAAATGTTCGGCCCCACGACTACCGAGGGTACCGAGACAGTACGCACTCAACCGTGGGTTACCGGGCCGAACGATCCCCGTCCCCTCTGTCGCAACCAGGTCGGAAAATGTCTGCCTCTTGATCAAATTAATCCAGTCAGTAAAGCCATCTTCGCGCTTATGCCGCTCCCCAATCGCGCCCCGAATCCAGGCTACAGCTTCGTTGGCAACTACGTTGGGACGCGGAGCGAGTTCAGCGACGCGGAACAGTGGGCGGTTCGATTGGATCATCGCTTCAATGAAAATCACGCGCTATTCGGCCGCTTCTCCCACCTCGACCGCACCGGTGGGAACACCCGGTGGCGTGGGGATTTGAACGCTGCCCAGGCTCAGAAGGTCGAAGGCGGGTTCGGGATGAGCCTGAATTACGACTGGAGTATCTCGCCGAGCCTGATCTTTAATGCCCGTGTCGGCGGCCATCACAACCCTTTGAATTCAGGCGGCCAGTTGGCCGATGACTTCACGAACGCCGGAATCCCCTTTGATCCGGTGTCCAAAGGCTATCTCGGCGAAAAAGGGATGCCCGGAATTTCGATTGTCGGGATCGGCGAAGTGGCTGACGCCTGGGGCGCGATCTCGGAGCGCAGCAAGAACCTGACCGCTTATAACGCTTCGGCTTCGATGGTCAAGATTCTAGGGAAACACACGGCTAAGTTCGGCTATGAGCATCGTCGTTATTACGACAACTTCCGGCAGGGCACAGTCGGTGGTTTCTACTTTATCGCCAGTTCCGTCAACCGCATCGTCGGAGATCGTTCCTGGCAGTCGTTCGATCAGTCCAACGGCCCGGCTGCCTTCCTCTATGGTTACAACCACTATGCTGAGGTGAACGCGCCCTACGATCGGGCGACGAATACGAATTATCACGCGGCCTATTTCCAGGATGACTGGAAGGTTTCGCAAAAACTGACGCTGGGGCTGGGCGTCCGCTGGGACGCGGAGACCCCAACGACTGAGCGTTACAACAAGCTTTACTTCTGGGATAACAAAGCCCCCTCTTACTGGCAGGTCAAACCTGGCTATGATCTGAAGGCGGAAATGGCCAGGGCCGGGTTCACCCCGGAGCAGATTGCGCGAGTCAGAGTACCATCTTATTTAACAGGTGGGGCGCCAACCGGAGCGATCAGAAAAGCTGGAACGCCGGAATTCCCGGATCGGGCGGGGCAGTCATTTTACCCCTGGCAATTCGCCCCGCGCTTTTCGGTGGCATATTCGTTGAATGACAAGACGGTGATTCGTGGCTCATTCGCCCAGATGTACATCAGCACGACAGGCGACGAGAATGGACCGACCAGCGCCTCCGGCGGGATCGCGCTCGGGGATCGCGCTTTCAACGGCTGGCACTACACCAACGACGGGTTCAAGACCATGCTCTCCAACTGGCAAGACCCGTTCAACAGGCCTGGGGCGATCACCAGAGCGGCGACTGATAATGCGACGGCCAACTTCCAGGCGTCTTACGGCGAAGCGCCGGCGGCCTTCGACCGTAACATCCGGATGCCGTATGAGCTTACCTGGAGCGCCGGGATTCAACGTCAGATCGGGAACAAACTGGTGGTCGAGGCCTTCTACTCGGCCAACATGGGGAGGCGGTTGCTCGGGCAGGATGTGATCAGTCGTTTTCCCAAAGATCTCTTTACAGAAGCGAATCAGGGCCTCTACCGTCCTGAAACGACTGGCGGGGCGAAAAAAATCGGGACCCCGTTCGCGCAACCTATCTCTCAATTCCCCGAAGGGAAGATAGACCTGGGGTGGTTGATGTATGACCGGCCGTTCTTCGGCCCCGTCTATATCAATGGCGCGCCGGTCGGCCGATCGAATTATCACAGTGGTAACTTTCGAGTTCTTTACCGCTTCTTCACGACGAGTAACGTGCTGGTCAACTACACGCTGTCTCGTTTGAAGGACAACGTCGGTGGCCCGACAGGCGACGGCGCGAAGGTCCGCCAGACGTTTGACTCGGCCGATGAGCTTTACGGGCTCAGCCCACTGGATGAAACCCACCGGTTGGTGATCTCATACAACTTCGAATTCCCGTTCGGGAAAGGGCGCAGATTCCTGGGCAATCCTACGGGGACCGGCGGAAAGATTCTTGATTATCTGGCAGGCGGCTGGGAGTTATCCGGGATTAACACCTATCGCTCGGGCCGGCCGGTTACTTTCGGAGGCGCTCAAGACAATAACAGTCTGCGTATCGTCAACACCTATTTCAGCACGAAGAATCCCGGTGAGACGAACCTCAAAGCTGCCGGATTCGGTGACCCGCGCTCGGTTCTGGACCCGTTCGGACAACTCGGGAAAGGAGGCGCGAGGGCCCTGGACCTGTCAAAGTTTCTGTTAACCGACGACGGAACCGCGGGCAAGATCGGGTTCTTTCCTGGGAACCTCTTCCCTGTTTATGGCGGCCTGCGCAATCCGGGATACTTCTCCAGCGATGTATCAATGATGAAGAAGTTCCCCTTCACCAGCGACGGCGACAGGTTCTTCCAACTCAGGCTCGAAGCCTCGAACCTTTTCAACCATCCCTGGCTCAGAGACTACGAAACGAATCTGAAACAGGATCAAACTTTTGGCCGGATCACGGGAGTCCGAAATACTGAACGACGACTTCAAGTCTCGGCCAAGATCGTGTTTTAGATCGGTTTGCGAATCAGTGTAAAGAAAACACAAAGGGACCAAGGGACAAAGATTGGCCGAGAATGACCATCAAGACGCCTTTGAACCCTTGTCCCTTCCACCCTTTGTGATGAATTTTTGATTTCAGCAATGCGAGTTACGACGGTCTTCATTGTTCTACTTCTGATGGTTGGTATCTCCCCGGCCCAGACTCAGGATGATCATCTGCGTCTGGGTAAACTCCATGCCAGCCAGGGGCGGTGGCGAGAAGCTGAGGAACAGTTTCGACTTTTCCTAAACGATCATTCTCCGTCCGCAAAGGAGGCTGCAGCAGGGATCGAGGAGGCAGTCATCTTACACGCCCAGTCGCTGATGGCGCTCGGCCAACCCTTCGACGCGACGCTCCGTCTGGAAGATTATCTCAAGCATGACTCCGACTCGGTTGCGGTTCTGAAGCTTTACGGCTACTTGCTGGACGCGGTCATCAAGGATCGCGCGAAAGCCGAAGAGACGTTGATCAGATGCTCCAAATTTGCGCCGCGAGACGTCGAGATCTGGCGCAGTCTGGGAAACCTCTACCTCGTTAGCAATCGCTACGACGATTCGATTCGTTGTTTCAAGGAGGCGGTGCGACTCCGACCAGCCAGCCCGCTGTTGATCTCGAGCCTGGCTTACTCCGAAGGGAAGGCCAGTCCTTCGCCTCGGGTCGGCGCCGCATTCGTCAAAGCGATTAGACTCAATGGCCGCGCCGGGCGGCCCGATGCTGCCGTTCATTTGCTCTACGGGGATTACCTGCTGCAGACCAACAACGCGTTGGCGAGCGTCGCCCAACTGACCGCCGCTCTGCTGATTGACCCGCATCTGTCCGAGGCCTATTTCCTGCGCGCGTTGGCGAATGAGAGGTTGAAGAAATACCCTCAGGCTGAAGCCGATGCGCTAGCGGCGATTCGGGAGGATGAGAAACGCAAAGACGCGCATCAATTGCTGCTCCGACTTTATCGCGCGCGGAACGACCAGGAGAAAGCGGAGCGGGAGGCGGCCATCCTGCAACGGCTGGGCGAGGAAAACAGCCAGGAACAGGCTGTCGGGCGCGATGTCCGCAAGTTGCTGGCCACGGCCGAGCCGTTGCTGCGCGCCGGGAAATACACGGAGGCGGCGCAGGCCTACGAAGAGATAGTGAAAGCGGCGCCCGAATTTTACGAGGCGTATTTCGCGCTCGGAATAAGCTACTTTCAATTGGGGAAATTCTCCGCTTCCGAAAGCTCATTAAAGAAATACCTCTCATTCCAGCCGATTTCCGGTGATGGCCGCGCTGCGCTCGGCGTCCTGCTTATGCAGCAGGGGCGCTTCGTGGATGCAATGGCGGAATTCAAAAAGGCTGTTGAAATAGATCCGGGCGCGACCGAAGCACGGAAGGGATTGGCCCATTGCGCGCTTTTGACTGGTAAGGCGGAGGCGGTTGAGAGCGCGCTCGATTCACTCTATCAACAAGGGAACAGTTGCGATCCGGAGTGCTACGTCCTACTGGCGAAGGCCCAGTTCGCTATGAACCGGACTGAGCGAGCTGTAGAGATTCTCAACCGGGGTCTGAAGTTATACGAGCGCTCGATTGACTATCTGAAGAGTCTCACCCAGCTCCTGCTCGACGAGCGTCCGCGCGGCGTCCAGACTAGACAATATGTCACGATCCTGCGGGAGATGGAGCCAGCGGAGGCCGAAATTTATTACTTCAGCAGTCTGCTTGAGTATCTGGACAGTAATCCGGATCGAGCTATTAACGAAGCGAAGAAGGGGCTTGAATTGGCGGCGGATGGCGCGACCAGAGCGCGGTTGCACGGCGTGATAGGGCGCGCTGAAGAGAAACTCGACAATGACGACAAAGCTGAAGCGGCGTTCAAAACCGCGCGGGAAATCAGCCGGAAGCTGCGGTCTCCCGATTTTCAGATCGCGACATTTTACGCGCGTTTTCTCGTCCATCGCTCGCGCGAGGAAGAGGCGCTGACATTACTTAGCCAGATTATAGAAGAAAGCCCGCACGCCGGAGCCGCCTATCTGGAGCGGGCAAAGATTCTGGCTGCCCGAAGGAATAGTGAACAGGCGATCGCGGATGCGAAACAGGCTCTTGCGCATGCGGGGCTGGACCTGGAAACGACGCGAGCCGCCCACGCTTTGCTGGTTAGGGCGTATTACTCGATTGGGAAGAAGAGCGAGGCGCAGTTTCACCAACGCCAATGGCAAACGCTCAGATGAAGTTGATCCTGAAAATTTTGCTGATTTGTGGCTTGGCGGCGATGACCTGGCTGCAGCCCTTTTCGACTGAACAGGGGATAACGGCCAGCTCACTGCCTGATAAATATGTCGGGAACGCCGCCTGCGCCCGTTGTCATGCCGAGATCTACAAAACCTTCAGCGCCACGCCGATGGCCAACAGCAGCGGGGTGGTTGGCGCGGACGATTTTCAAGAGAATCTGACGGGTAGCGAATTTTTCCATGCCAAATCTGGCCTCACATACAGGATCAACAAGGAGCGCGGCGTGATGTATCTCGATTTTGAGCGCGCGCCGTCGGAAAAATCGGCCGACGGGATCAATGGAAGGCGCAGACTGGAATTCTTTATCGGATCGGGCGCTCACGGGCGCGGTTACGTGTATGCGCTTGACGGATTCCTGTTCCAATTACCCGTGGGCTATTATTCGCAGGCCAAAAAATGGGACATGTCGCCAGGATATGAGGTCGGCAAACTGATGAAGCTTTCGCGCCCGATTCAACAGGGGTGCCTGGAATGCCACGCCAGTAATCTGCGACCGATCGCGGGTACGGAGAATCGCTTCGAGTCGAAGCCGTTTCTCGAAAACGGGATCAGTTGCGAGCGGTGTCACGGCCCCGGGGACAAACATACTGCCGCAATGAAATCCGGCGCCGTTCCGGGTGGCGTCGAGATTGTCAACCCGGCGAAGCTCGCTCCGGCCCGGCGTGACAGCATCTGCGCCCAATGTCATCTCTCGGGCGCCGCGCGTGTCGAGAAGACCGGACGATCGCTTCAGACATTTCGACCCGGCGACCTGCTCGCCGACCATCTCATATCGTTCGTCCTGGCAACCACTCCTAACGAAAAGTTGAGCGTCACGGGACATGTCGAAACGCTTCAGCAGAGCCGCTGCAAACAAGAAAGCGGCGACCGGTTGTCATGTACGACATGCCACAATCCGCATTTCCGGCCCGCGCCGGCCGCCGCCGCCGGGTACTTCAATCAAAAATGCGCCTCCTGTCACCAGGTCTCCACTTGTAAAAGCGATCCCAGGCTCAGAGACAAAAACGGAAACGACTGCGTCAATTGTCATATGCCGAAACGCCCTACGCAGGACATCGGACACAATGTTTTCACCGATCATTCGATTCCTCGGGCAATTCCTCGCGCAATCCCTCAGGCGACAACGCAGGCGATTGGCGCTAAAGCTACTGTCATTTCAGACTACGCCAGACAGACATTAACTTCGTTCTGGGGAGGGCAGGTGTATCCGCGCGACCTCGGAATGGCCTATCTCTCCGTCGCAAGCAAGACCAGCGACGCAGGCTATGCGCGCGCGGCTGAACTGCTCAAAAAAGTCGAGCCTGAGTTGAACCATGACGCTCAGGCGTTGACCTTCCTGGGCAAAATCTATGAGCGCGAGAAAAATTACGAGCGCGCGGCCAGATGCTACGAAAAAGCCGTCAAGGCCGATCCCTCGAAGACCGAGGCGGGAGTCAATCTTGGGACAATCTACGCCAGGGGCGGCCGGCTGTTTGAGGCCATCAAGTTGTGGGAAGACGTCCTCTCGCGTAATCCAGGTTATGAAATCGCTCGATTGAATTTGGCTTTTGCTCACCTGGAAAACGGCAATTTTAACGTTGCAAAAGTGACGTTGCTGAAGGCTCTGGAGTACGACCCTGATCTGCCTATCGCCCGCAAAATTCTGGCGGACCTCGATTCGATTCGATAGATCAGCTCTCAAGAAAATGTTTTCAACCACGAATGAACACATCCGAGTTCTATTGGCCATGGCGGCTGCGGTCATATTGCTTGCGCCTGCGGTCAGCCAGGGTCGCAAGCGATCTGGTCAGGCGGTCTCTTCAATCCAATACACCGACGTCGCCCCTCGCTCTCAGATCAGATACAGGACCAATAACAATTACACGGGGCGCAAATACTTTCCGCAGCCGATGTGTGGCGGTGTGGCTATTTTTGATTACGATCAAGACGGCCGTCAGGATATTTTCCTGACAAACGGGGCGAAGCTGCCGGAGTTGAAGAAATCGGACGCTTCATTCTACAACTGTCTGCTGCGGAACAAAGGAGATGGCAGTTTTGAAGATGTGACTGAGAAGGCAGGATTGAGTGGAGCTGAACTGGGCTATTGCTTCGGAGTGGCGGCTGGCGATTATGATAACGACGGATTTCAGGATCTATTTATCGCCAACGCCGGGCGGAACGCGCTCTATCACAATAACGGCGCAGACGTTTTCACTGATGTCACCGACGGATCGGGCCTCGATCTCAAGGAGGCGGATCTGCTCAGCGTCGGTGGGGCGTGGTTCGATTATGACAACGATGGCCTTCTTGATCTGGCCGTCGCGAACTACACGAACTGGAATCCGAATACCGACCAGCGCTGCCTGTCGGAAGGTCAGGAGATTTACTGTTACCCGAGCGCCTACCAGGGCGCGCCGCAAAGGCTGTACCGAAATCTCGGCCGGGGCAGGTTCGCAGATGTGACGGAGAAGGCCGGGTGGGGATCGTTACTCGGGAAAGGCATGGGCATCGGCATAGCTGATTACAATCATGACGGCGCAGTGGATGTCTTTATCGCGAATGACACCGAGCGCAATTTCCTGTTCATCAATCAGAAGGACGGAACTTTTAAGGAGGCGGCCTTACTCTATGGCGTGGCCTACAACGATCAGGCCGCCGTCGTTTCGGCGATGGGGAGCGACGCCAAGGATATTGATAACGATGGTTGGGTGGATGTCTTTTATAACGACATATCTGGGCAGATTTTCGCGCTTTTTAGAAATAATGCTGGGAAATATTTCAGCTACATTTCTGGGATAAGCAACCTGGATAAGATCAGCCGCCCCTATACCGGTTGGGGGTGTGGATTCATTGATTATAACAACGACGGGTGGAAAGACATTCATTCCGCCAATGGGGAACTCGAACCGCTGATGCGGAACGCCAGGCAGCACGACTCGATGTTTGAGAATATGCAGGGCCGGAGCTTCACTGACGTCTCGGCCAAACTGGGAGAGGCGTTTATGAAGCTCGGCTATCAGCGCGGCTCCGCATTCGGCGATCTGAACAATGATGGGTTTATGGATCTGGTCGTCACCTCGCTCGATGAGAAGCCGCGGATACTGCTCAACTCCGGGGGGAACGGCGCGCACTGGTTGCTCGTCGCCTTATGCGGCCGGCAGAGCAATCGCGATGGCATTGGCGCGAAGATCAAGGTCACCACCGGCTCAGGCCGCCAGCTTTATAACCACGTGACGACCAGCGTCGGGTTCATGTCTTCAAGCGACAAACGCGCGCATTTCGGGCTTGGCGGCGAGCGAGTGATCAAGAGTGTGGAAATCGAGTGGCCGAGCGGCGTGACCCAGCGTTTGATCAATGTTGCGGCGGACCAAATTCTGAAGGTTGAAGAGAAATGATAAGCAGCCACGTAGCGCAATGTCTGATCTTCATGCTTGTCCTGGCTGAGGCTCTAGCCGGACAGCCGCCACGGCAGAAATCCGCTGCCCGCCAGCCAGCCTCAGCTTCGCCCATCAAGTTCGATAACGCCATTGCCGCATCCGGCATCGGCTTCATTCTCAACAACAGCGCGACACCGGAAAAGCATCAGATCGAGACGATGATGGCCGGAGTCGCAGCGCTGGACTACAACAATGACGGGCTGCTTGATCTCTATTTCGCCAATGGCGCGCGCCTGCCTGAGATGGACAAGTCCGACCCGAAATTTTATAACCGATTGTACAAAAATAACGGAGACGGCTCTTTCGTTGATGTGACCGAAAGCGCGGGAGTGCGAGGCATAAGCTACGCGATGGGAGTCGCCGCCGCCGATTACGATAACGACGGTTTCACCGATCTGTATCTGACCGGCGTGAATCACAACCAGCTTTTTCACAACAACGGCGACGGGACTTTCAGCGATCTGACCGCGAAGGCAGGGCTTATCGGTGTCCACTCGAAGTACGGCAAGACCTATGCGGTCAGCGCGGGCTGGTTTGATTACGACCGTGATGGTTGGCTGGACCTGCTAGTGGTTAATTACTTGAACTGGTCAATTGAAAAAGCGCCGCCTTGTAAAGTCAAAGGTATCCGCGCTTATTGCTCGCCGAACAGTTTTGACGGCCAGCCGAATATGCTCTTCCACAACAACTGCGATGGAACATTCACCGACGTATCCGACATCAGTGGGATCGGGAAGCACGAAGGCAAAGGCATGGGGGTGGCCTTCGCCGACTATAACGGCGATGGTTTGACCGATATTTTCATCGCCAATGACACATTCCGAAATTTTCTGTTTCGCAACGACGGCGGAAAGTTCACTGAGGTCGGCGTCATTAGCGGAGTCGCCTACAACGAAAACGGCAGGAGCATCGCCGGCATGGGAGCGGATTTTCGCGATGTAGATAATGACGGCAAGCCTGACATATTTGTCACCGCGATGATCGGCGACACCTTCCCTCTCTTCAGCAATCTCGGCGAACGGTTCGCCGATGTGACCGCCAGCGCGGGACTGGCAGCGCCGACGATCAAGATGACGGCGTGGGGCAATGGGGCCTTTGATTTTGACAACGATGGCCTGAAGGATTTGTTCGCGGCCAACGGAGCGATTCTGGATAATTCTGAGGAGATAGACCGTCTGCCTTACCGCTTGCCCAACTTGCTGCTGAGGAACATGGGCGACTGCGCGTTCGCCGACGTCAGCAAACAAGCGGGTGAGGGTTTCATCGCGCCCGCCGCGCACCGGGGAAGCGCCTTCGGCGATTTCAATAATGACGGCCGGATTGACATCGTGACGACAAACCTCAACGCGCGCCCGGAACTACTGATCAATCGCACGACCAACTCCAATCACTGGCTGATCGTCAAGCTGGCTGGCGCGCGGAGCAACCGCGACGGGTTGGGCGCGCGGCTCACGATAGTGACGTCGAAGGGCGCGCAATACAACCACGCGACGACCAGCGTCGGGTACAGTTCGTCGAGCGACCCACGTGTCCATTTCGGCCTGGGGAAGACGCAGATTGTAGAGAGTCTTGAGATCTTGTGGCCGAGTGGAATCAAACAGATATTGACCAAGGTGAAATCCGATCAGATCCTGAAAATCCACGAGCCGGAGGGGTAACGCGCATGAAATCATTTTTCGCGTCATTGGTGTTAATCTCTCTGCTGTCGGCGCTGACGCCACCGGTTGCGCTCGGTCAACGCCCCGCCGCTGATCCAAACTTACTCGCCGCCGAGAGCTATATGCGGCGGCAGAACTACGCCAAAGCGCTAGAAGCTCTGGATCTGGTCTTCAGGTTCAATTCGCCGCCGCCGGAAGCCTTCCTGATGCTCGCAGCATGTCATTTCAATCTGGGCGAGAAAGACAAGGCCGTTGACGCGCTCAAGCGTGGGATAGCGGCCTATCCGGCGGCCCCGAGTCTGGCCGAGCAGTATGTTGTTCTGTTGCCAACCGCAGTCGGTAAAGATGAAGTCAAGTCGAGGCTCACCGGCCAATTGCGGCGTCAGCCGCAATCCGCAATTTATCGCAAGGCGCTCGCGCGGCTGGCGCTCGATCTGGAGCCATCCGGCGCGGAGACCGAGCGAATATTGGCGGAGACAATCAAATTGCTTCCGCGCGACTCCGAAGCCCATTTTTTATACGGACAGTGGGCGTGCCTGAACAAACGCCATGCGCTATGCATCGCAGAACTGAAGAAGGCGCTGGTCCTGGCCCCGATGAATAATCAGGCGCGGATGCAGAGTTACACGCTGATGGCGATGGCAGAAGATGAATTGGGGCGCGCCGCGCCCGCCGAAGAGGCTTTCCGCAAGGCGCTCGCAGCCAACCGTAGACTGGCGCAGCCGAGCCCGCACGCCGCGATTCGCTTTGTCGAATTTCTGGCGCAGCGCAACCGCGATGAAGAGGCGCAGCGTCTGGTCGATGAGATTCTAAAACATGTTCCAAACTTCGGCCCGGCCTGGTTTACGCGCGCCAAATACCTCGCCCGGCGGCAGCGATTCGACAAAGCCATAGAGGCCGGAGAGTTCGCGCTTAAGTATGCGGATGGGAATGCAGCGCATCTGCTATCCCTTCACGCTTTTATGGCGAAAACCTACTTCGCCGCCGGTCGTTCGGATGACGCTAGGGTTCATCAGGATTGGATCGAGAAACAACCGAAGCCGCTGCGAAACTGACATCGGACCAAACTCGCTTCATCTTGATTTCAACGCCGACCGGCGTTCCGTTTCATCTCTGTCTTCGCCCGGCGCGAATCCATTAAGGTTCAGCCAGTTGTGAATTTCATTACTGCCAGGCCGTCTGCATCTCTTTGAGCTTCATCGCTTCATCGGTTGCTTCGACGCGAGATCATTCTTTTCGGCAATCTCCGCCGCAAGGTTGAATTCCTGGCGACGCTGGCCCACGAACTTCGCAACCCGCTCGTTCCCATCCGCAACGCCGTTCAGATCCCTGCCAAGCGGGGCGATGATCCGGCATAGGTGGCGCAAACCGGGGTAGTGATAGAGCGGCAAGCCCTGCAAATGGTCCGGTCGGTAGATGACTTGCTGGAAGTGTCGCGCATCTGCCAAGGCAAGATCAGCTTGGGTAAATCGCCTATGGACCTGGCAGAAGTCGTGTCCGCTACGGTCGAAATCAGCCGCCCGAAGATCGAAGCTCATCGCCACAAACTGACGGTTTCGCTGCCCCATAGTTGGGTGTGCGTTGAGGGCGATGCCCCCGGCTGGCGCAAGTGTTGGCTAATCTGCTCAATAACGCCACCAAATATACAAAGGAGAAGGCCAACACCAAACGGATGGGGACAGTGGCCGCCGTTTACACGATTGCGACATTTGTGCGCACGCCGGAACAGATCGCGCGTGAACTCGATCCGGTTCACGAAATAGGCGCGGCGCGCCCTCGGCCGGAAGACAAGCGTGTTTGGGCGAGCGTCAAACATCCGCCGGAGCAGATCGTCAGAGAGGCGTTTGATGAAGCTCTGCGGCGCGATCCGAAACATCGCAAGCAGTGGGTCGCCTTGGTTGACGGCAATGAAACACAATTAGGTCTCTTGCTGTGCGCGGCGGAAAGCTACGGCGTCGAGCTGGTCATCATTCTCGACCTGATCCACGTGCTGGAATACTTGTGGAAAGCCGCCCGAGCCTTGCACGACGCCGATTCAGCCGCTGCCGAAACCTGGGTCAGGGAGCGAATGCTCGAAATACTTCGCGGACGCAGTTCAGCGGTGGCCGCCGGAATGACGCGCAGCGCAACCTTGCGCGGGATGAGCCTCAAGGCTCGCGAGCCGATTGACCGTTGCGCCAATTACCTGCTCAAGTACCGCGAGTTTCTGCGCTATGATCAGTACCTGGCGAAAGGCTACCCAATCGCGACCGGCGTGATCGAAGGAGCCTGCCGTTATCTTCTCAAAGACCGAATGGTGTCGTTCTAAAAGAGCCGCACCCTTATTGGAACGGAGCTGAAATTCGGCCTATACTGCCGAAGCCGGAATTCAGTTCACCATGAACAGATTTGATCGAATCAGAATGGGGTTAGGTCTTGAGAATCAAAATCACAATGCAATCGCTCGGCCGGGAGGCCTCATTGCCGCTGGATAATCATCCGTTTGCGTCGCTGATCTACAATTTGATCGGGGCGGCGGATATGGATGCGGCGGCGTTTTTGCATGATGAAGGCGTTCATGCCGTCCCTGAAGACAGGAAACGTTTCAAGCCGTTCGTATTCTCCAGACTGCAACAGGTCGGCAAACGTGTACACGCCGGCAGGCAGTGGCTGGCCGATGGGCCGGTTGAATGGCAGATCGGCTCGCCGATTGATGAATTAACGATGATGATGATGGCGGGGTTAAGCGCCAACCCGGTCGTTTTCATAGGGGATCGCCAGGGCGGCGCTCAGCTCGAGGCGGAGGCGATCAGGGTCATCGAGCCGCCGCAATTCACCAGTCCCATGCGGTTCAAAACGCTCTCGCCAATATTCGCCGCCGTGACCGAAATGGACGAAAGTGGGAGGTCGATCAAGCATCACCTACGCCCGGAAGACCCGCGCTTCGACGAATGCATTGCGAATAACTTGCAACTTTGCGCAAAGAGAATGTTTCATCCCTAGTTCAATTTGACAACAAAGTTTCAACCGACGTGTGAACCTCAGCCCTTATCTCCTAACCTCAAATCAGAAAGCCCAAACTCCAGCGCGGCCTTCACGATCGGCACTGATCCGACTCTCTTCCAGGTCACGTTGGCGCGAGCCAGGATTTGACCGCAAACTGCGGGTTGTCGGTTCTCCTGGTGAAAGTTCTTGGCCGCCCACTGTATGCGGCGCACGGCCCAATCATCCAGGCTCTCGGAAACTTCTTTCAACACGGCGGCAGTTTGGGGAATCTGGTGAGCCTGTTTGTAGATGACTGCCACTTCACCGATCTCCTGAGCAATCGCGAATTTGGAGACTCTGAGCGGTCGCCCCGGCGCTTGCCGGAGTCTTTCAGCCGCAGTTCGGACTGTTGTGGCAAGTTCCGAGTCGCGTTGTTTCCAGTCAACGATGGGGGGCGGGCCAGGGTTTGTGCGTGGTGGCGGCGAGGCAGCCTCGAACCATTCCCGATCATATACCGTTAACCAGGAGTAGGCGGTTGGCTCGATCTTGTTGAGTTGGGACCGGCTCCATTCGTCTTTCCGATACCAGGGCAGGTAATGATTCTGATTGTGATCGAGGGCATAGCAAATCAGCAGCCGGCGGAACTCGTCGAGAGTCAGCGCCGCATCCAGCCGGTAGTCGGCGCCGCCGCGCACGCGCGGGCGGCAAACGGCGCCGGGCGTGAAATGAATCACCCGCTCATTGGCGATGCGGAAGTGGCGCTCGATAATTCCTTTCCAGTCGGCGCGGTAAGGCGGCGTGTTGGAGACGCGCACATCCAGCGCGTTGACCAGGTGATCGGCCTGATAGCCTTCAAACTCGCCGCGGTCGGCCAGCAAGCCTTCGGGCAGATGGTGACAGGGCCAGTCTTCTTCCTGGATGGTAATCCCGTACTCGGCGCAGAAGGCGACCTTATCGCTCAAGACGTTATCAAAGGCGAGCATCGCGCCGATCCCGGAATTGACGTTCAGTGGGCAATTCGTCGGCTGGCGGCAGGATAGGAGTCGATGCGCAATGGATGATCGTGAAACCGCGATGAAAGAAGGTCTCCAGCGTGCGTTGAAAGGCCTGCGAAAGACTGAGCCGATCGGATGTCTCGTAGAACCGCTTGATCCCCCGTTCAAATCGCCGCTCGATCTCGGCGGTGATGTTGATTCCTTCGCTTTGGCTCCCGGCGCCGGAATATTTCTTCGGGCTGCCGCGCTTAGGACCACCGCGGGGCGAATCCGCCAAACGCCGCTTGCCGCGCCCACCACAACGATCAAAGTTCGGCAGCAGAGCGTTCTTGCTACCGCCGCCTTTCCAATACCGTTCGAGAAGACCGTAGATGCTCGATTTATTTCGCCCGCTCTGTGCAGCGATTTCAGCGATCATCTTCCCGCGCCGCTTCCGCGAGAGCATGACCTCTGGGGCTCCGTCGGCGACCAATGGCGCGATCAATTCCCAGGCTTCATCCCGGCGACGACGATGCGGCTCCGGAATTTCCTGTTCAGGACGCAGCCGTCCGGCTGACGGATCGACCGTCGCCACCCGCGCGGCGCCGGTATCCAATGCCGAGACGATTTCGTCGTACGGGCGCAACCTGGGTAAGACGCGTCGCTCGGTCAATTCGATGGTCGCGATCTGGCCGCAGCGTCGATCCAAAGAATTCTCTCGATGGCGGAGATAGATGAGGCATCTTCCGGGTCGAGCCATTCAATAATCTGATTCACGCACAGAGTCATTTCCTTCCTGCTTTCTTCCCGCGCGGCGGCTGAATGGCGGCTACGGGCGCGGCGGTGATGAGAATCAGCGGTTTGGCCGGATTGATCGGCTGATTCATCTCCACTTGCCATCGCCGGTTGGCGATCAGATGGCGCACGACCGTCAAACTCATCCCTGGCGACAAGCCGAGTTGATCGTCACAGGTATCGGTCAATTCCCTGAGTGGCGCGGGTTGTTCGTTTATGCGCGGGGTCAAAACGGCTTCAACGCGTCGAATGATTTCCTTCGTCGCTGGTGCGAGCGCTGTCGCCTCGCGATAAGCGTGAATCCACGAGACATTGGCGGCGAGGATCGGCTCCATCTCGTGTTCAGTCGCGATGCCCCAGTCAATGTTCCGTTCTGTTCAATAGAGGCGCTCGATCTCCAGTTTCTCCAGCGTCCGGTCGGAAGAGAGTTCCTGCGAGTATTTGATGCTGCGCGCCTGGTCAGTCAGCTTGCCCGCCTGTTTAATCGTGTTGACGAAATCGGTCGTCATCACAATCGGCTGGCGGGTACGAGGATCGGTCGGATGCGCGACGCCTAAACGTTCAGCAATGGCCAGCGTCTCGGCCAACTCCAACGGATATTGTTCGCGAATGTCAAAGACAATTGGCGACCACTCCAGGGCGTAGAAGTATTGACATTCCAGCTTGCTCAGGAAGTGATGACAACGTCCGGTCTTCCATCCTTTGATGCGAGTGGCGAGACCTTGTGATGGCACATCCTGAATGTGAAGCCAGGGTTGATAATGCGCGCCTCGGCCTTGCCCACGGCCTTCTTTCAGACGCCGCTTGATGACTCGCTCACTGATGACGCGTTTGCGCTTGGCCACATTTGCCTTCTTTCGTCGTCGTGTGATTGATCTTCGCTATTGGCGACTACGACAGAGAGGCCCTGAGGTTCAGGCGGCGTGATGACATAAGCCGGATATTTCGAGGAAAAGTAGGCGGAAGAAAGACGAGAATCCATACCACCAGCGCGGCTACCAAGCCAACATCAGCGCAGCGCGTTTGGTCTGCGCTGCGTTTTATCAGTGACACGTTAGTTTGAAACTTTGTTGTTAAGTTCGAAACTTTATTGTGAAGTTTGAAACTTTATTGTCAGAGTACAAATCCGCGTGCTGATCGCCACCACCGATCGCGCGGGTTGTGGCGCCAACTTTCAAGAGAGATTGATCGCGTCACATAACCTCTCGATCCCCTGGAAACCTGCAGAGTTGGAGCAACGCGAAGGCAGGATCGTCCGCCAGGGAAACATTTTTCCGGAAGTTTACATCTGCAACTACGTCACTGAAGGATCGTTTGACGCCTATCAGTGGCAAACGATCGAGAGCAAGGCGCGATTCATTAGCCAGATCATGGCAGGCGAAGTGACGGCCCGTACTGCCGAAGACGTAGATCAACTGGTGGTGACGGCGGCGCAGATCAAGGCCATCGCCAGCGGCAACCCGCAGATTCTCGAAAAGGTCGCCGTTGAAGTCGAACTGACGAAGCTCGAACGGCTCTACAACGCGTGGATCGCGAGCCGGCAGCGCCTGCGAGGTCAGATGGAAACTTTACCGGCGCATCTGGAGTCGGTCACGCACGAAATCACCGGCCACCGGAAAGCCATCGCGACGCGAGATCAGAATCATCGTGATGAATTTGCGATCGAGTTGAGAAGAAGCGGCGCATCGGAAGAGATCATCAATTTTACCGATCGCGGTCGGGCCGGCGCGCATCTGCGCCAGCTTTGCTTCGCCGTCGATCGTGAATCTCGATCCAGAGGCGCAATCACCAGGGTCATCGGCCGTTATCGCGGATTCGAAATCGTCGCCCGCGCATCGGGCAGACAACTCTACGCGCTAAGCTCGCTCTTTTCCGATGTCGATCTCTTTCTGCGCGCCGGCGAGGGCGAGATGAGCTACGGCGTCAATCTCGGCGAAAGCGACGCGGGCGTTACTCAATCTATGGACGCCCAATTGCGCGGGCTGGAGAGCAGGTTGGAGAAATCGCTCGCGACGCAACGAGAGCTTGAGCATCGCCGGAATCAGATCGCAATAGAACTCGGTAAAGGCTGGGAGCCGGCAGGAAAGTACCAGGAATTGAAACTCCGGCTCGGCGCCATCAATCAATCGTTTATAGAATCCGGCGCCGAAATCGAGGCATCTCCCGAATTGTCGAATCTTGCCGAAGAGGCATTGCAGCCGGTTGAGCCGAGCGTCGGCTTTCATCAGATCCTCAGCCTGGCGGGAAACACTGGAACTATAGCGCAGAAAGAACCCACTTCGGCGGATGAGACACAACTTTCTTCTTCGGAAATACCAGCGGTCAGTTTCGAGGAAGAGCAGTCTGCCGCCGGCGCCGTGATTCGACATGCGCAGAACGACGATGGCGTTTTTCTGACCGATTCAGGAGTCGTTGCGGTACGCGATTCGGCAAACGATCACTCCGTCGCGACCTCTGTAAAATCTGATGGCGCTCAGGCTTCAAAGGCGAATGCAGCTAACTGTGGCGCCGTCACAAAGACTACTGCGACAACAGCGCCGTCCCAGCAGATGAGCTTTGACTGGTCCTGACGTCGCATCCAAAAGAAAAACGGGTGGCATTGCCATGTCTCAAGGAGGACGTGGCAATGAAGAAGCCTAAACCGTCACGCAGTGTCGCCGATCTCATCGCCCTGGTCGATTCGATCATCGCGTATTGGAAATCCACCGCGGAGGCGAACTTTAAAAAGGCGAAGCCAGACGCAGACCTGGCTGAATTTGAGAAGGTATGGCCGAATGTCCTCAATAATTTCTTTCTTGCGGAGACCGTCCGCACGGCAAAACGGCTGCGAGTGGTTTCCTCTGAAGGCCGCGAAAACTAACTGATATCAAATTCTGCCGTTCCGATTGCGACAAAGAATCTTCGGCTGATCGGCGACTGTCGCCGTCACAGCGACTCCTCGTATAGCGCTCGTTTTGATGGGCGGCCTGGTCGCATCAATGTGTGCTTAAAGTCTTTAACCGTTCCTTCCCGCCAACATCCCTCATGCGCCGGTTTTGCTCAGAAGTGCGCGAATATCGCGCATCGGGAGGAAAAGTCTCATCGGATCGTCAAGGCTCTCTTCAAAGCGGTAATGTCGGTAGAAGGCTTTGGCCTGTTCGCTGAGGGCGTCAACTATCACCGCGTAGGCTGCGCTGATCTCGGCGACCTCGGCCGCCCGCTTGAGCGCGTCGTAGACCAACGCCGCGCCCAAACCTTTCCCTTGCATTGATATGTCTATGGCAAGACGCGCCAGCAAGATCACGGGAATCGGGTACTCGCGCGGCAATCCCTTTGACCGTGGCACGCTCTGGAACGTGACTGAGCCATTTGCGAGTGTGTAGTACCCCCGCACGCGACTATCATCTCGCGCGGTTGCCACGTAAATGCGCCCGATGTTCTTCTTCTGGTGCTGCGACGCGTATTGCAACAGGTAACGGTTAAGCGATTCTTCGCCGCAGTCGAACCCTTCGCGCTCGTGCCCGGCGTTGAGCTGCTCAATGGTGATCTGGAGCAATTTCTATTCTCCTCTTGTCATCCGAGCATGCAGCCGCGCGGCTCGCTCCAGTTCCGGCAACGGTTTGGGCGGGCGGTCCAGGGCCGCCAGAAACCGGTCACGGTCACGGTCAGTCATTTCCAGTCGCTGGTGGCGCTCGATGGTCTCAACAGCTAGTTGCACCAGATTGGAGACCGCAAAATCCGTGACCGTTTGTCCGGTCAGTGTGGCGGCGCGCTCGATCAGCGATTTCGCCTGAAAGTTAATTCGCATTTCCAGCCTCACGGACCGCGATTTCGTGGACTTGACGGATTTGGCTCTTTTCGTAAGCCTGGCCTTCTGCGCACGGGACTTCTTTTTAGCTTTAAGAGATTTTTCCGTCTTCGTCGGCATCGTTTTCTCCTCACGTACGGCATATTGCCGTACAAGCAATACCGTGCATAGTATACAGCAGCCGGACAATGTTCACAACCGACTGGCTTGCGATTCCCCACAGCGATACTGAGCAGAAAAACAGAAGCGGCATGCAGATGGGCGAAAGGATGACCGCTATGTCCACAGCACCCAATCTCGCAACCATCAGACCATCTCTCGATAAACTGCAGACCATCGAACGCGAATTAACGGCGTCGCTGATCGAGCGCGATGAAGTTATTCGCGCCTCTCTGGTCGCATTGCTTGCGCGGCAGCACGTGGTCGTTCTCGGACCTCCCGGCACAGCGAAATCGGCTCTAGTCACAAGTCTTGCCGAGCGCATCAGCCCGCAAAACGGCGCGGGGCTGCGGAGCTTCGCGTATCTGATGACTCGATTCACGACGCCGGAGGAACTCTTCGGCCCTGTGTCGGTCAGCGGTCTTAAGCGCGACGAGTATGTGCGCATCACGGCGGGTAAACTTGTCGAAGCCGAACTCGTCTTCCTCGACGAAATCTTCAAGGCCAGCAGCGCGATTCTAAATGCCTTGCTGAAGATCGCCAATGAGCGCGTCTTCCACAACGGCGGCCAGGAGATGCAGGTCCCTCTGATCTCGCTCTTCGGCGCAAGCAACGAAATGCCGCAGGGTAATGAACTCGAAGCGCTCTGGGACCGGTTCCTGCTGCGCTTCCGGGTCGGCTACGTCAGCGACACCGGCTTCGCCAAATTCATCCGTGCGGCTTCAGCAAAAATTGGCGCGAAGCAGAATGGTCATAAGTCGAATGGAAGCCAGCCAGCGACGCTCTTGCAGTCAGAGCTTGTCGCGCTGCAGCAGAGCGCGGAACAGGTCGCCATTCCGAACGCAACGATTGATCTGATCGAGCAGTTGCGCAAAGACCTCGTCGGCAAAGGGATCATCATCAGCGATCGGCGCTGGGGGCAGACGCTCGGCGTGTTGCAGGCGCACGCGCTCACGGAAGGGCGCAACGCGGTGACGGAAGACGATCTGGTCTTCCTCAAACACGTCCTGTGGCAATCGCCCGAACAGCAGGCCGAGATCGGCAAGGCGGTCGCCCGTATCGGCAACCCGCTCAATTCCAAAGCGGTGGATTACGAAGACCAGGCGGCGTCGGTGCATCGCGAATGCATGGACGCGCAAAGGACCGCTCAGGGCGAGGAGCAGAAGATGCAGGCGGCGATCGAGGCCAATACCAAGCTCAAACAGATCGGCGTCCGATTGCAGGAGTTGCGCGAGCAGGCCGTCGAGCAGGGACGCAACACAAACCGCATTGACAAGGTGATCGAGGCAGTCGTGAAGATGAAGCAGGAGATCGCCGCGCTCGTTCTCTAATCATTCGATAGGGTGAGCCAATGAACGCAACCAGCGAACAAATTCAGGAGCCGGAACTTGTCGTCGAAATGGAAGAGCCGGAGATCGTCGCCGGCGCGATTGCGGACGGCAGCCAGGCGATCGCGCACGACGGCTTCGATGTCGAGACCTTCGAGCAGGCGGCGGGCGATTACGCGCGGCTGAGCCGGACGGTGGAAGAGACGGCAGGCGCGATCCGGACTGGCCAGGCGTTGTTGCGCGATCTGTTCTGGAGCTTCCACAAACGCGCGCCGCGCATCGCACCAATTGCGCCGCTCTTGCCGGCCTACGAGATCAATCAGAAAATCGTCGAGCAAATCCTTTCCACGACCGAATGGCGCGAGATGCGCGAGAGCGGCACTGTTGGCGATCTGTTGTCGAGCGCGATGGCGACGATCGGATGCGCGGGATCGGCCATCGAGGCGCTCGGACAGGAGACGATCCGACAGATCAACCAATTGCACGAGCTTTCGGCGGAAGTCGAGCAGTTGTTCGCCCGCGCCGAAACGCTCAATGAACTGGCCGCATTGTCGCAGGACGCCGAACGGTCCGAGCAGTTGAAGAAAGAAGCCGCGCAAGCGAAGGCCAACACGGAGAGGAAAGAGAAAAAGGCCGAGCGTCTGAACCGCAAGCTGGAAGAGACGAGCGAAGCGCGAGAGCAGAAGGTGCGCCGGGCCGTGCGGCAAGGCCTGGCCGAAGCGATGGCCGAGGTCGAGCAGGCCAACGACGCGATCAAGGCCTTCGGCGGCGGTTACGAAACCGGCTTTGGAATCGAGACCGGCGCGGGCGGGCGAAACTCGCTCTCGACGAAAGAGAAGCTCGCCATAGCGCAACAAGTGGGCCGGTCGCCGAAGCTGCAACAGATCGCCGCCGTCTGCGGACGATTCACACGCATCGCGCTCCAGCAGCAGAAGACTCGCGTCAAACACCCGCCCGACGAGATCACCTCGATCACGACGGGCTGCGAGATCGAACGCCTGCTGCCCAGCGAAATCGCGCTGCTTGCCGATCCCGCCCTCGAAGACCTCTTCTACCTCAAATTCGCCGAGCGCGGCCTGATGCAATACGACCTGATCGGGCATGAGCCTGAAGGCCAGGGGCCGATCATTCTGGCCGTTGACGAATCGGAGTCCATGAGTTGGATGTGCGGCCCGATGACGAAAGAGGTCTGGAGCAAGGCGGTGATGCTCGCGCTGCTCTCCATCGCCCGGTTGCAGAAGCGGGATTTCGCCGTCATCCACTTCTCCGGCGAATCCAACATCAAGGTGGAGGTCTTTCCGAAGGGGCAGGCCACGGCGCAGGAGACCATCGCCTGCGCCAGCCACTTCTTCAACGGCGGAACGGTCTTCGACGAATGGATGGATGAGGCATTAAACCTCGCCGACCAGTCCACGTTCGACAAGGCCGATACCATCTGCGTCAGCGACGGCGTCGGGCGGCTCAAACCCGAGACGCTGGCGAACTGGCAGAAGATGAGGGCGGAGCGCGGGATGCGCTCTTACAGCATTTTGATCGGCAGCGACGAAGGCGAGCAGTTGCTCTGGCAGATCAGCGATGCGGTCTTCTGTCTCGACGATTTGGCCGAAGACATCCACGCGCTCGAAGCGATCTTCTCTGTGTAACTCAACTTCTCAAACCAGCAAACAACCGAGAGGCGGATATGACTGCGATGGAACAGGCAATGGCCGCGCTGCGTTCGGCCGCACGTTTTGCCGATTTCGTGGCCGAACGTTCCGGCGACGAAGACGCGATTGCTCTCCACCGGCAATGCACCGAAGCCATCGGCGCTTTGAAAGAAGATGTTGAGCGGGCGGCAGATCGTGAAAGGGGGGAACCGATATGCGAAAGGGCATTAAAATTCGTGATCTGAACGGCGTCGAGGCCTCGACCTCGCAGTTTCCGCTGGTCGGTTACACGGTCTTCTGGCGATTGGCCGGGATTCGCGTCAGCCATCCCGATCTGGGGCAGGCGCTGCAAACGGCGGGCTTCGACAAGTACCTGCCCGATCCGCCGACGCCGCGCGTAGCCCTGCGCCGCGCCCTGGCGGAATGGATCAAGGCGAAGCAGAGGATCGCCCGGAATCTGCAGATCCAACAGGACGACGAAGAGCAGGACGAGAATGACGGCAGCCGCCAGCGGACGTTGATCCGCGTCATCAACCGCGCGGGCAGCGAGCATCTGGTCTACGCGCTCGTCGCCGAAGACATTGACTTCAGCGTGCTCGGGCTCTCGTACGGCACGGCGCTGCGCATCCTGCTGCACAAGAAGACCGGCGAGATGATCTGCACCACCGACGCCGAAGGGGTGATTGACGCGCAGCGCGAAAGCCAGCAGGTTACGGACGAGTTGACGCCGTACTGGCAGCAATACCGCGACCTGTTCATCGCGCGCGACCTGTCGCAGATGATGCGGGGGATCATTGACGGGATGAACGCGGTCTCGCTGCGTCGCGCGGGCGGCGTCTATTTCGTGCCGGCCACCGAGCGCGATTCATTGGTTCGGCTACGCAACCTGATTGCCGATATTCCGCAGGTTGTGGAACTCGATCCCTTCGTCTGCGCGCTCGGCGTGCCCGACGCGGTCGAGACCAAACGCGGCCTGGCCAAAGCCGTCCACGCCGGCCTGCTTGATGAGATCAGCTCTTTGCAGACCGACCTCGGGCGCCTCGGCGAATCCGGCGACCGCTTGCGGGATAAGACGATCGCGCAGCGCCTGGTCACCTACAAACGGCTCAAGGCTAAGGCCGAGATGTACCAGGAACTGCTCGGAATGCAGCAGGATCAGGTGCGCGCCGGCATCGCGGAGCTCGAACAGGAAGCGCGCAACCTGCTCGCGGCAGACTCCGGTCCGCTTATCTCGCCAACCTCTCATCCGCCCGCGCCGCTATTCGCCGAATCTGAGTTCGCGACGGTCTAACTTCAACTACAGGATTCGTCCACCTGGCCACACGAAGGAAACACGAAGAGATTCTCTCCCCCTCGTGCCCCCCTTCGTGCGCCTCCCTCGTGTGGCTTGGTGGGCGAATCACAGGAGGAGAAACGATGAACATCAACGTTGATCGCAATCTGTTCTTGAGCGAACTCTACTACCTGCAGGGCGTGGCGGCCGCGAAACAGGTGATTCCGATCCTCTCACATCTGCTGATTGAAACAGGTCCCGGCAGGATCACGATGCGCGCCACCGACCTCGACCTGACGATCACGACCGAATGCGAGGCTGACGTGCGCGAGGTGGGCGCGATCTGCCTGCCGGCGCGCAAGCTGATGGAGATCGTCAAATCGCTGCCGCAAGCCGGGATCGAAATCAAAGCCAACGATGTATTTCAGGCGACGATCACCTGCGCACCTTCGCGGTTCAGGCTGAACGGCTTGGGCGCCGAGAACTTTCCGGAGTTGCAACAGTATTCGGGAGAATTCGCCGAAGTCCCCGCTGACATCTTCTCGCGCTTCATTCCGCGCGTCATTCACGCCGTTGGCCAGGAAGGTTCGCGCTACACGCTCAACGGAGCAAAGCTCGAAATCTCCGATGAGCGAATCCGAATGGTTGCGACCGACGGGCACCGACTGGCGCTCGTCGAGCGCGAAGGGCAGTTCAGCGAGAGCCTGGACGTCATCGTCCCCAAGAAGACGCTTTCCGAACTTGCAAAGCTCTGCGCCGATGGCGAAGAGGCGATGCAGATCGGCAAGACTGACAATCACATCCACTTCAAGCTGGGGAAGCGCAAGATCGTTTCCCGCCTGCTCGCCGGCATATATCCCGATTACTCCGCCGTGCTGCCCACAGAAAACCACAATCGCTTCACGATCGGCCGCGACCTGATCTTCTCGGCGGTCAAACGCGTCGCGCTGATGGCCGACGACAAACAGCACGCCATCAAGCTGGAAATCGGTGAAGGCGAGTTGCATATCTCGTCGCAGACCTCGGAGATCGGCGAGGCGGGCGAGACCGTGCCTGTTGATTACGCCGGGGAAAAAATCACGGCGGGTTTCAACGCTGCCTACCTGAACGATTTCTTCAGCGCGGTCGAGGAAAACGACATCTTATTCGAGTTTAAATCCGGCGAGACGCAAACGCAGCTCAGCACAACGACGGCTTTTTTGGATCGCTGTGTGGCCGTGGTCATGCCGATGCGATGGTGAGGGGTGAGATGAGTTATTGCGTGATGACAATCAGCCGAAGTCTCTTCTTTCGCCAGTTATTGGCTGTCGGAGTTAATGAGGTTCATCTATGATATCTCTATGACATCCTGCCATCATAGCTTGGCAAATGACATATCCCACACCGAAGAGCAGCAGTTTGCAACGCTCTATATCTCCAAGATCTTCTTTCCACACCGAAGTCCGCAGACCTTTCTAAGAAGGCCATCCCCGTGATTGTTTTAGACGCTGCTTTAGGGCATCCACGTTATGAAGAGCTTTCGCTTTCTCGTCAGCGTCAAGTATGCTGGTGCACACTGCCTCGATTCTTTCCACATATCCCCCGATCTCCTCCCTCCTTGGTGTGGTTTCCGCGAGACTGCAGAGCACATTACACTGGGCGTCTTTATCACCCAGCTTAAGATACAGTTCGTAAGCACGTTTGTAGTTCGCGTACGCCGCATCAAATTGTCCGAGCTGGCGGTACCTCATTGCGTCCACACGCAACGTTTTAGCCTCTGCTTCCAAATCAGTTTCAGCGGTCGCTTGGCCGGCCATTTGCCGAGCCTTGCCAATGAGAAAGCGGGACGTAGAGGGATGAATGAATAGCGCGATGGTCGCATACAAGGCAGATTCAAGAGGGTTGTAGCCTTTTATCGCCAAGAAGACGGACAGTATCCACAATGCCCCAGAGACGAGTATACGGAAGAATCGAAACATAATTCCGCTCCTTTGGCCATTTGCAGATACCTGAGCTCATCCAAGCACATAGGTGAGCTTACCGCAATTTTCTGCACACGTTCTTGTTACTATCCGAGACTTTGATTATCAAGGTTTTGCTGAAAACACTTGTCGCGGTTCATGGCGGACGAAGGAGTGAGAAAGACTAAACACAGATGATACAAGACAGATTTGCTGTATTTTTTGCTAAAAGTGTAGATCGCAAGATCCATCCTTGTTGGGTTTTCACATCAGCAACCATGTTGAATGATGCCTCAATTCCTAGTGTACCGTGCCCACACCGTACCAGTGCGTGGAACCAACGAGCACCATGTAGCGGATGTTCCTTTCTTTCTCTCATGTCCCAACTGAAATCACTCTCCTGAATCCCGGCAGCAATGATAACTGGAACTAACTCTTTATATGGGATCTCCACTACTGCGCTACCCAAAGACACGTCAGCTACTTCCGAAAATTTCAGAGAGGGAGAAATTGTCATGTTAACGCTGCGTTTCACTTGATCATATATCTCAAGTGGATGTAAATCGAATGCAATAGGGTCTGGCACACCTCTCTGGCGAGATCGTAAGCAAACCGAAAAGCGCGCCCACTCGACTTGCGCATCTCGCCCTGGCCGGAATGAACATGCTAACCGAACTAGAAAGAAATCTGCTTCGCGTAAGAGCATCTCGATAGCCGGGGGCAAAGGTCTGCCCTCTACAAGAAACATCTGAGCAACATTCCACCACACAGGCATACCAATGGTAACTGTGGGGCGCTCCAATCGGGTGATTTTCCCATACCTTGAACCGCTCCGGTGCTCATCGGAATGTTCTGCAGACTCATTAAACTCAAGTGGCCCTTCATATAAAACATTGCTGATATCTGTCGACTCTGTCAAAAGCATAACAACCTCTGGTTAGCGCCAATCGCCATATAGGATGAAAGGCGCCCAATAATATGTGCTCGGTAACTTTTTGCATGTTTCCAGCATTGCCGCTTGCAACGCGCCTGCACTGGATTGCACTGCGCCATCTCTACTGTAGAGATGGTTATAAAAGCGTATGAACACATCTTTGGTTGTATCGTCACGCACCTTCCACAAACTGAGAATGAGTGTCGACACGCCTGTATAGAGAAATGCCCGTGCCAGCCCAACTAATTCATCGCCATCACGAATATGCTGTCTTCCAGTTTCACAACCACTCAGAACAACCAATTCAGCCTCGAGCGAATGGGAGAGTACTTCACGCGCGGTAAGGATTTCATTACTGGAAAGAACAATACCTGAGGCGAATGGATCGCGTGAATCATAATGTGCGTGTGCTGCAATGTGAACCATCGCTTTGTCCGATAGATCAGCTAACACCTGGGTTTTGGTCGCCTTTGCGCCGAGTAAAGGAGGGACTTCAAAAAGCTGAGCGACGGCTTCGGCTTCCTTTTCTGCAAAAGGCAAATCTTCGGTGGGATTACCAACTACAAGTGTGCCTCCGCTTCTACTCTTTCTCGTCCGTTGAGGATGGGAAGACATCCGAATCGCGACAGCTACGCTCGGCGCATAGGCGATAGGAAAATATTCGATAAGTGGCCGACCGTTGTATTCGAGTGCGTGCAAGGGTAAATAATGTAATGCGCCATGAGGGATTAAATATAACAACTCGGTGTCAGAGAGATGTGACATCACATCACATAGAAGCGGCACCGAAAGCTCACGCCATCTCTCCGTAGGAGGGTATTTAGGATCAAAACGAACGACTTCACGGTAAAATAACTCGACATATCGGTCAAAAAGTTGCTCTGGATCAATCTTAAGTGTAATAATGCGCGGCTCAGCCTCCCCTGCTTTCACAATAAATGCTACCAACCGCCCATCCAGGGTGAAAAACTCGAGGAATGTGATACGGCGTTCCTGCTCGACGAGCCATCGCTGTACGTCGTCCCATTTCAATTTATCGCCGCGACGTAAGGCGACGTAATCAGTTGCATTGTAATCGCGACTGAGCTGTTCCCATAAATCGCCAAGTTTCGCCTGCGTGACGATCCTTTCGTTCACCCACCACCACCGTGTGGCGTCATCCGGCGCACTGCGAATCGCATTTTCACTGTTGCGGACGATATCCAACAACCTGCTTTCATGCTCGATCAGGTCAGCAGGCACATGGCTGGGTGGTGATAAGGGCAGTGTCCCAAGCTGCTCACGTAGGAGGCGAGAGTGATCTTCTTCTGCATAGAGGAAAGCCTCCCGAAGACGCGGTGGCTCTATATGAAGGCAAACATCTACCACATGCCGATAGAGTCGCGTATTTTCTCCAATCTCGCGACTCTTTTCTTCTTCCGTCAGCGCAGCAGTGTAGAGGTATTGCGCAGCCTGGATAGCAATGATCATGGCCGAGTGTGCCCGGTTCCACTCTTTTCGTTCGAACAGCACACTACTCAGATTACGAGATGTGTTGAGAGCCTCGTTCGGAAACCTATCAGGCAAATACACTGCTAATGCATTTTCGTAAGCGTGTATGGCGTGTGCTTGGTTCTCGATCGGGTCTCCCCGAGTACGTGATAGATATGCATCGCCCATTGCACTCTGCGCCCGAGCCCACCATTCGCGATAGTTGTCACGGTTGAGGACTGTCAGCGCCTCCTCACAGGACTGAATTGCCAGCTCCACATTCTCCTCTGAACTCCCCAGAATGCGAGAATAGTATAAAAGTGCCCTGTTTATCATGGTGGTAGACCACCTTACCGCCATATCCTTTCGTGTCATTACTTGCAGCGCCTGCTGGCAGTATGCGATAGCTAGCTCGATGTTTTCGGCTTGGTCTCCTCGAATGCGATTTCGGTAGATCTCAGCCAGATTATTCATTATTTCGGCCCACTCAACGGGCATGGTCTCGCGCGTCTTCACTTCCTGCGCCTGTTTGTAGTGCGTGATAGCCTGCTCAATGTTCTCGCTCCGATCGCCTCGTCTTCGGAAATAGTAAGCATTAGCCAAATTCACAACCGTAATAGCCCACTCAACAGGCATGGTCTTGCGCGTCCGCACTTCCAACGCCTGTCGGCAGTACAGGATAGCCTGCTCAATGTTTTCGGCCCGGTCTCCTCGTATGCGGTTTCGGTAAGCTTTCGCCAAGTTATCTGTGGTTTCAGCCCACTCAACGGGCATGGTTTTGCGCGCCCGCACTTCCAGCGCCTGCTGGTAGAAGGTGATAGCCTGCTCAATGTTCTCGGCCCGGTCATCTCGTATACGTGTTCGGTAAGCGTCTCCTAGATTATTCATGATGCGGGCCCACTGTTCAGGAAAGACTGGACGCGTCAATACTTCCAGCGCTTGTTGGTAACCTTCAATGGCTCGCTCAATATTTGTCTCCCGATTATCGAAGAGGTTTAGAGCCAGACTGTGACTGAGTTCAATCTGTAGTCCAGCCCAGATGAAAGCATCGTGTTCACGACTAACCAAGGATAGTGCCTCTTGACATAATTCGATGCGGCGAGGCATGTCGCTCAGATGCGTGAGTTGGGTAAGTTCGCCCACGATTGTCTTTAATGAACCAGATGGTTCAATGGAACGCTGCTCGGGTTTCTTACCAAGTAAACGGCCAAACAGACCTCTCAGAATATCCATTGTATTCCCACAGGGGTGCTTCGGCCTCTTCTACTAGAGAGGCAAGGCCCATATAACACCCAGAGCTGAGTCGGAAGATTTAGAGCCTCAATCGTTTACCGCATTGACCACAATCAAAGACTGGGCGGCCACCCGATTCTTTCTTCATGGTTTCGGCTAAAACTGGGAAACGCGTTCCGCACGCTGGACAGAGAGGAAATCCATCTCGTGAAACTTTCGCCCGCGCCGATACTTTCATCATTTGGTCGAAGATATCAGTTTTTTCGTCATCCTTGTGCTTGCTACCAAAAAGATCACGCAGAATTCCCATTTTCTCCTCCTTTGGAGTTGCCTTAGCACACCATCGAGAGATTGAGAGAAGATGAACGGATCACACATCTTCCGGCTGCTCGAGGCATGCTATTTTGCTAGAACATTGCAGACACCAGAGTTGATGGCATCGCGAGAAGGCTTTCGCTAATTGCTGGTAATATGTGTAGTTCTTGCTCAAACTGCGATAACAATATAAAAACTGAGGAAAGCGAATGTCTGCTCGGCTCGACTTATGATCGTGTACATCCTACGGCTGAAAATGAGCGTATGCAATTTAAGTTCATCCATAGATGCCAGAGATCGTCCGCGTGCGTGAGATCCTCACATTTTTTTACCGCCGATAAGAGCTTTTCGCAAAATTAGACAGATCTCGCATAGGGGCTAATTTTGTTTTGGCTCCATCGCGTGAAATGCCCATTTTCAGTAGATGCCAGAAGCCTTGCTCTATCGAGAATGCACAACAGCGGGCAAGTGTGAAGGCAAATATTACGCGATGGTGAGCACAACGGCAAAGAATCCGTGATGATAATCCCGTGGAAATGAAAGCCGTTTTCCCGCCTATCAAACAATCCCTAATGAACCTTGGCATTCCCTAGAAAAACAGAGCGGCAGGCAGTGGGCGGATTCACATGGTAGGGGGAGATTCACCACAAACACTTTTCATCACCAGGAGAAAATCATGGGCAAGAAGACCGCAGCGAGCAGCGCGAACAACGGGAACACCGTCTCGACGGAGCTTCGAATGATCCCGCTGGTCGAGCTTATGCCGTCGCCGAACAACACACGCGGGGAGATTACGGAAAGCAGTCTGACCGGCCTCGTCGCAAGCATCCGGAAGCGCGGCGTATTGCAAGCAATCCTGGTGCGCGAGATCGCGGCGCCGAAAGCCGGGAAGGCGAAGTATCAGATCGTCGCCGGCGAGCGCCGGTTCCGCGCGGCGAAGTTGGCCGGGCTGAAAGAGATTCCCGCCCAGGTCAAGTCCATGACTGATGAGGAGGCGCTTGGCGACCAGCTCGTCGAGAACCTGCAGCGCGAGGACGTGCATCCGCTCGATGAAGCCGACGGCTTCCTGCGGATGAAGGAAGAGATGAAACTCGGCGTCCGCGACATCGCTGAGCGTGTGGCGAAGGACGCGCGCTACGTCGCCCGCAGGCTCGCGTTGACGAACCTCATTGAAGAGGCGCGCGACGATCTCCGCGAAGAGCGAATCACGCTCGCCCACGCCCTGGAAATCTGCCGCCTCGCGCCGGAGATTCAAGCCGAGGCACTGGCCGCCTGCTTCGAGACGACGAGCGTCTTGAACAGAAGCGCGAACAGATACGAATACGTGCCCGACAAGACGCGCCCGGCGCGCCACGTCCGCCACCTGCTGGGCTGGTTGGCGCAGAACGTTCACTTGAATTTGCACACAGCGCCCTTCAAGCTCGATGACGCGAGGCTGCGCGAGGATGGCCTGACCTGCGCTGACTGCCCGCAACGGAGCGGGCGCGACAAGACGCTCTTCGCCGACATCAAGAACGGCGATACATGTCTCAACCCTCCCTGTTTCCAGGCCAAGCTGCAAACGTTCGTGCAGATCAGAAAGGCCGAGCTTGACGAGAAGAGTGGCAAGGCCGGTGCCCTCATCTCCGCTTTCTATGGTTCAGGCGTTGAAGCGAAAGGGGCGATTAGCCTGGATCAGTATCAGGTGATCGAGAAGAAAGCCAATCGCTGCGAACACGCGGAGCAGGCTGTTGTTGTGGACGGGCCGGAGATCGGGCAGGTGCGATGGATCTGCCGCGAGAGAAGCTGCAAGGATCATCTCGGCAGGGTGCGCGAGTCTCGCTCCTATTCTTCTGGCGGCCCCGTTTCACGCAACGCGTCGCCGAAGGACCGCAACCGCAGGAAGCAAGAGTTGTTCGACATCAAGGTGGACGAGGTCGTTCGCAAGCGCGTGATGGCGGAAGCGATCAAGACCTGGTCGTGGCCGCTGGATCGAACGCACCTGAACGAAGCCGTCAAGGAATTCTTCCGCCGCATCCCTTCGGAGCACCAGAGGACGATCTACGAAGTGTTCGGATGGGAGAAAGAGGCCGCGGCCAAGCTGCGCTTCGATGATGCGGTGGTGCTTCGCAAGCTGGCCGCGCTCGGCGATGACGATCTCGCTCGGTTCTTGATGCTCTGTTCATTTGCGCATTACGGCGCGAATCAGTACGGGAACAGCCGGGTGGATCAGAAGCCGGTCGTGCGGTTGAGCCAGGATCGCGGCGTCAATCACACGCTCATTGACGCCCAGGTGCGCGTCGAGTTGTCTCCGAAGAAATACAAAGCCGCGCACGATGCCTACCTTGAAGCGGCCGAGAACGGCAAAGCGGCCAAGAAGCCCGTCGTTTATGAACAGACTCCGCCGGCGGCATCTGCGACCAAGATCGGTGACGAGAAAGAGCAGGCTGCCGGCAAAGCCCGCGCGAAAGCTCCGACGAACTGAAGCTTTCGCCAACCCTCTCACAATCTTCTTCACAAACTGAATCCTGATTTCTCGTGTGACCTGTGCCCGTCATCACGGGGGAGGGAGAGGTGCGTATGCCGAACGAACGCATTTGCGCTCTCTGCAATCGCCCGATTCGCAAAGGCCAAAAGGTCAACCGTCACCATCCGCATCTCAAATCTGAAGGCGGAGATGAGACAGTGGAAGTTCACGAGCAGTGCCACGTCGAGCACCACTCACAACTCAATCAATACCGCGAGTGGGGACGCAAGGGCGGGCAGGCGACCGCGGCGCGCGGTTGGTGGATATTCAATTTGAGGCGCGGCAGGTCTGCGCCCGATCCGCTCCGGTGGATTCCTTTTGGCCGCGGCTAGAAAACAAGCGGCAGGCATTCCAGCGCGATTCCATTCTCAACCCTGCTGATCAATCAATTCATGGTGAAAGTCATGACTGCTCAAACATCTGAAATTCAAGCCGTGCAACTCTGCCCGGTTGACCTGCTCTTCCCGCACCCACACAACCCGCGCGGCGAGGTTGACCCGGCGACGGTTCAGGAACTGGCCGATTCAATCCGGGAGAAAGGCGTGCTCGAACCGCTGATCGTCGTTCCGCACCCGGAGAAGCCCGAAGGCTATCTCGTTGTCGCCGGTCATCGCCGGCGCGCCGCATCCATCCTGGCGGGTCTCGATGAAGCCCCTGTGATCGTCAGGGACTACACGCCCGTCGAGCAGGAAGAGGTGATGCTGGCGGAGAACATTCAGCGCGAGGACCTCTCTCCGTTGCAGGAAGCGAAGGCTTATGAACGGCTGATCGCCGGCGGTTCCACGCAGATGGACGTGGCGCGCAAGCTCGGCATCAACGGGGCGCGGATTCAATCGCGGATGGTCATTCTCAAGCTCTCGCTGCCGGTGCAGCGCCTTTTCGATAGCAACGAACTGCCCATCACGCTCGCGCCGCTGCTCACCCGGATCGAGAACATTGACCGGCAGGAACGGCTCGCCAATCTCGTCGCCTCTCGCCGGCTGACCGTTCCGAAGCTCAAAGAGATGGTTGACCGGATTGTTGAGGCCGAACAGACGGATGCGGAAGTGAACAAGGAGCGGCGCAAATCGGGGAAGGGGAAGAAGGATGAAACCCCGAAGCGTCCGGTGGTTGTTTACACGCGGACCAACGCCGTCACCGATCTGGAGAGCCGCAATGGCAGCGCGCTCAGCTACGCCGATCTACTCAAGGCGCTTGAGGGCGTATGCGAAAACTGCGGAATGTCAGGTTTTTCGGACATCTGCGCCGCTTGCCCGCTGCCGTAGTTCATCAACAATCTGGTAAGGAACAACGATGCGCCACACGAGAGTCAGAAAACTGTGGTGGACGCGGGAGCGTGTGCTTGACGGGTTGCGCCGGTTCTACCGTGACTTCGGATTCGCGCCGACGGCGACCGCAGAGTATCAGAAACGCCAGCAGTTCACCGGCGCCAGCAATACCGGCGTCGGCAATCCGTACCCGTCCTCTTACGGCGTGTTGAAATATTTCGGCACATTTCGTGAGGCATGGACGGCTGCCGGCATCCGGACGGATCGCGCCTGGGAAGCCTGGACGCCGGAAGAGGATTGGTTCCTCACCGAAGGCGCGGGCGTCTTCTCGCGCAAAGAACTGGCCGAGGCGCTCGACCGCAGCCCGAACGCCGTCCATCGCCGGCTCTACGATCTCGGCATCCACACGTACAAGGCGCGCGGCTGGACGCTCCATCGCGTCATGCGCGTCACGCAGGTTCCCGACCACATCATCAGAAAGTATGCGGATCGCGGCGAACTGCCCTATTTTCGCGGCTCAAAGTGTATTTACGTCGACCCGGCAGACCTGCTCGTAGTCAAGGAGATTGACTGGGAACACCCACCCGAAGAACTGGCCGAGGCCGTGCGCCGCTCGTTGATGGCGCGGCTCGTCGCAATCTTGAGTGGAAAGGACTGGCGCGCGGGTCGTCCCTACCAAGCGCACCCGAAAAGAACGACCAGCCGACGGTGGGAAAGGCACGCGAAGACGTCAGAGCCAAAGCCGGTCGAGATTGATGCCGGCGATTGGGTCAAGGTCATACAGAAAGTTCCGTCACGGCCAGGCATCAATGGGCGCGTCGGTTTTGTTCACGTCGTGTACTGGTCAGGCAATAAACAGAAGGCAGGATCGGCGCGCGAGGTCGCGGAAGCCTGTTGGCTGGCCCGAGTCGAATTCAAGAGGATGCGCGGAAGCAGTAGCGGGGAAAAGCGGATGAACTGTTCTCTTCCGCTCACCGCGCTGGCCAAGGTTGCCGCGCCAGTTAGCTCTTCAAACTAAGACTGCGACTCCTATCGCGCTTTTTCCATTGAGGAATTGAACCATGACGAACGAAACACCGAATCAGACTGCGCCGGGTAACGACAATCTCAAGCAGCTTCTTGTTGCAATGGAGAAGCGGACCGAGGGACAAAGCAGAATTCTTCACCTCATCGCCGAAAGCTTGCAGGGGATCGAAGCTCATCTGCGCCAGATTGCGCTTTCGTCCAATCCTGCTCCGAATTACCAGCGGCCTTTGAGCGAGTATCACGATTTCGACTGGTCGAGCATCGGCGCGGGCGTTCTCAAAGAAGACGAAGACGGCGTATCGTCCGTCGAATGGAACGGCCAGATCTTCACTCGCCGCTCGCCAAATAACAAGTTCGACGCTGCAATTTGGTTTTCGCGATGTGTCGGCAAAGACTCGGATGGGTGTGACTTGAAGCATCGGATGGCAGTAACCGCCACTGGATGCTTCCAGAACTCCACTGCCATCGGATGCTTCCTTGCGCCTTGAAACTCAGTTTAACTTGTTCATCTTGGACTTCCGTTTTTCCTCATTTCGCGCGATGGATCGTTGATGCCGATATGCGGAATAATTAGCTGCAACCTGACGGCACAAGTCTGGAAAGTGTAGGTAGAGTTTTCCAACGCCTTGGTTTGTGTTTCTGGCCGCCTCTGGGACCGAAGGCGGGGGAACTTCCGTCAAGGCTGATTCCAAGGCCAATTGTGCTCGTTTCAGACCTGCTTCCCAGTAGGCCCTGGCCCTGTCGCCAATCGCTCTCTCAAGTTCGGGGAAGTTGTGGTGGATTGCAGAAGTGGTTTTCAGGCCCAGTCGTTTGGCGATGGCTTTTATTGTTGGAGGAGGATGCTCCATCAACGCGGCTTTCAAGACCTTCTCAAGCAATTCATTACGTTGCTTCCTATTTGCTCGTCTTCGCTCCACCAGTGCGGAGTAGAGGTCGGGACACCGGTCTATCAAACTCTTATTGTCTTTATACCCGATAGCATTTGCAATCTGCATCGGCGTCGCCGAAGGGTTTTCAGCCAGGGCGGCTGAAACCCTCTTTCTCAAGGTTTTATTATCATAGCGGCGCTTGTTGGCCTGAGGATTTTTGACTCGCGCTTCCTGGTTTCGCGCTGAAATCTCCCGACACAATTCTGGGGCGATTCGTTTGAGACTTGCCTTAGACTTGTAGCCGATTTGAGTCGCCAGTTCGGTCAATGATGGGCGGGCAGGATCATTCACCGCCGTCTGTAGCAGTTCTTTGGTTGACGATGCGATGCCGGTGAAATGAAATTCGCGCCGGTCAGGTAATTCGACGTCGGACTCCTTTCCAGCGAGAAAATCCTTTACTGAAAGTTTCAGTCGCTGGATGAGCCTGATAAAAGTCTCCAGGTTCGGCCGTATGCCCACATCAGATCTTAGCGCCACTAGCTTCTGGTAATTCAAACCGAGAAACCGGGCGAAGGCAGCAAAATTGCCCGTGGTAATTTGCCGCGCGTATTGGTCGAGCAGCGCATTGACGTCGCTGGGGGAAAATGACGGCGAGAGGTCAGCGGAAAGCGCCAGCATCTCGCCAACAATTCTTGCCTTCTCAATCTGTTGGATCAAGGCTTCTCCTGGTTGAACCGAGTCAGGCGGCTTTGTCCGAAGGTCAGAGCCGAGCCACCCATCGCATCTGAAGCAGTGTCCGGGATGAGAACGGGATAGCAGCATTGGCGAAGAGCGCCCACAAAATGGGCAATTCTTTTCCAGAAGTCTCTGATGCCGTACGCAGGCAGATACGGGAATAAGAGTCCAGAGCAGCTTCTCATAAATCGGTTCGCGTTGATCTTTGCTGTCGGCATAGCAATCAGGACACCAGGCGCGCGACTTTCGCATTAACGATTGACAAGTCAAAAGGTTTTTCCAGGGCAGCATGGTCAGCAAATGCAACTCGCTTTGGCTGGTCAATGATTCCAACGCGTTGACCCAATGAGAAACGGCAGGGCCGATCCCATTCACCGTTTGGATATCATGGAGTTGGTAAAAGGCGTAGGCGAGCGGCTCGGACTCTGATTTGAGGCGAGGAGGATAATTGAGACATGAGGATATCTCTCGTGTAAAGAGAACGCCGGTCTCGACGAGGTGAGCGGCGGCCAGTCGCATTGTGAAACTGGTTAGATTTTCCACGTCGGAGGTTCGGACTCCGATTGGCTCCAGATGACAAAGCCGGCTGCGTGGAGGCAACTCAGGCTGTGTCATGTCCAATAATGGGTAAAATGAGCGCGCCGCTGAATTCATGCTCGTTTGGCTCCTATTTTATCGCGCGAGGGATTGCGTTGCCCTATGCGCCGTCGCTTTGTTTTGGCGGCGACCTGTGGGGCTGTGACGTCGAGGCTGGGATCATTGCTTGAAGGCTGTCGCAACTTCATTTCCCCAGTCAGTCCGAGATTCTTCCGCAATTCCTGTTTTGCATCCGTGGATTCAGTCAGCTTGCGCTCGCCGTCCACAGCTTCAGACACCATCCTGGCGCATTGAGTGACTGAAAGCGCTCGCCGCTCAAGATCGCGTGAGGTGAGGGTCTGGGCGCCATTTTCCAGCGCCAGGGCCAGCGCTCCAGTCAACCAATCTTTGAGAACACCGACGCAGCCGATGCTACGCTCATAAAAATAATCCCACTGATTGACCAGTTCCGGCGTTTTGGGGAGCGGCAAATGCTGTTGAAATGTCCAGAGGCAGTTGATGAATGCCTCGCGGTGTTCCGAGTTGTCAGATAGATATCGGTTGAATTCGATGTCCACGCTGCGCCGGCTCAGTTGTCCGTTCAGATGACGTAGGGTCATTAGTTCGTAAGTGCCAGTCAGAACGTGTGTTGTCTGGCTCAAATTAGCGATTGATTTGATGGTGTTGATTTGATCCAGAAGCTTGCGGCCTGATCCCATGATTGCCAGATGCTGTGCATCATCAACCAATACGGCCAGCGGTCTGCGGCGGCGTAATGTCTGCTCAACCGCATGGCGCAGCCTTGAACTGACAGCGTTTTCACGGGAGATCAGCCTGAGTGCGCCGCTCTGGAATGTCGCGCCGGATTGATTTGGGATGACTTTCCGATCGATTAAAGACTCAGGCTCTTCCAGTGCGATCAGCAGCCGCCTGAAATAGTCCTTCCAGTTAAAACTCCCGGATTCCGGCGCGATCGCATCGATCCGAACGACCGGCAAGCGCTCCACATCCTGCGCCAGATCAGGCGCCAACCGTTCTTTGAGGTCTTTTTCCACCCTCTGCAGCAGAGTTGTTTTTCCGACTCCTGCGGGGCCCTGCACCATAATGATTGAGCCAGGCGCAGAGTCGCGAATGGCAAGGCGCAGATCATCATACACTTGAAGGAGTAACGGATGGCCGATCGTCAGAGCTCGGAAGTAGGCGAGCCGAGCGCTTGACGGCTGGTGGAGTAGTTCCTTGGGAAAAGACTGATCATGGGACATTGCTAAAATCGCCGATAAGTTTCCAGTGACACACTCTTGCCTTGCGCTTCCACTCCGTCTACGGGTTCGGAATGTAAGAGGTCGGACTTACTTTCAGTTTGTATGATTTCGTCGGGAGAATGGATTTGGCCGCCGTTGATCATTTTCCATACGGCGCGAGCTTCACAATCAGCCAATCGCTGCCTCAACAGCGCTTCTTCTGATTCGACTGATTCCAGGAACTGAGCCAGCCTGGCAGCCGTGACACGGAATTTTTGGGAATGGAGCTCTTTCCGGCGGCGCAACTCCTGGCTGGCAATCATCAACTCTCTTTCCGAGCGCCGATGGAAGACGGCGTAATGTTCGGAGAAACACTCTACCCAATGATGAGATATGAATGCCCAGGCCGCGCCGGCGTCGCAAGGGTCAAAACGGACTTCCACTCTCGTTCTTTCCACATCGGGCGACCGAAACGAGTCGTTCCAATAGTAAATATTGTTGATTTTGACACCGAGGCCGGGGACCACCAGCGCCGTGCCTTTGCTCGTTGTCGGAAAGGTGAAGATACGGAAATCCGCATCGTAAGGAATCAGCCGGTGCAGACGCTGTCCGCTATGAGCCATCCCGGCTGCATAGGCGTCACGCGGGCTTTGACTGAGCGCGGGATGCGCCAGGGTATCATAGATTTCGTAAGCCCAGAGACAGAGATATTGATAGAGCTTTTCCAAAGTCCAGACGGCATGATTTTGCGGATTAACCGATTTCGTCACCTGTCGCACCTGCCTGGTGATCTGCGTATTGCCTTGCAGGTTGTGAACGAATTGCGAGTTGGCGACTCCGAATAAGCGTTCGCAGACGGAGCCGAAACGAGCGGCGGCCGGCGGCCTGGTCTTTTTTGTGCATTCATAGCGCGCCAACAGGGTTTCAAAGTAGACGCCGGAAAATTCGATCCCGCCGTCAACTACGACGATTTGCGGCATGCGTCCGAAACGGCGGACGCATTCGCGTATCACCATCATGCAGGAACGATAGCTCGGCGGATCGAACGTCAAATATACGGCGAGGATGCGCCGCGAGAAGGCGTCGCTGAGAAATGTCGCCCAGGGCCTCCCCAGATTACACCCCGTCAGCGAGCAGATCAGCTCCGCATCCAGTTCCGTATGATCAATGTGAACAATCTGGAAGGGACGTTCCCCGTGGCGCGGCGTGGTTTGCTCGAGCTCCCAATAAAATGGCTGCTTCTGATATGCCGCTCTGGGCCCCTGTCGTTTGAGCGTCTGTTCGCCACTCGGGCGCCGCTTTACAGTCTGACAAAAAGTCTTGTAGCTGGCCGTCACGATTCCTTTTTCTTCACAAGCGAGGGTGAAAGCGGCATATACCTCAAACACTTTCTTCTGCTTGATGGTTTCGTAATCATTTTGGATGAATTCATCGAGCAAGGCCCTGGTGTCCGCTGGCAGTTTGTCTTTCCCGTTGCCGGTGTTCGGCTGTGGCAATAATCCGAGATAACCGCTGCCCAGCGTCTCCTGCGCCTCCCGATACCGTTTTACCCAGCGATAAAAGGTGCGCGCTGGAACCGGGAACTTGTTTGAAGACACTTCACCTTTCAAATAGGAGCGCACCAACTCCGAGCGGTGGTTCGCCGTCTCGTGGTCGGAGCGACTCGCGGTGGCGAACAGTTCTTTGGCTTTCGGATTGACAGACGGCGCGGAGTCGCCGGCCATTCCAGTAATTCGCCCCTCTGCAATCAACTTTTCAAAAGCCGCAATGGGCAGTTCAGTGAAGAAATGGTCAATGCTGATCAAGCCGATCTTCGTATCGCCGACATTAACGATCGTCCAGTTTTTGCCATCCCAGTTGAGTGGCTTTCCAGCGACAAGAACAATCAATCCGGGCAGGGAATGCGGAGACGCGGGGGATGTCTGAGCAATCTGGCCATAAGCGACTGCGGTTTCTCTATCAGGGAAGACCCGCGCCTGCCGATGATCGCTCAGCGAAACAGCGTGAAGGTCAACATAGACATCTCCACAGGCGATCATCTGGTACCAATCGTCTCGGGTGGCAGTCCCTTCCGTTTTACCGAATAGCTCTTCCAATGTGAGCCCGGGATTGTTAGCGAGCAAAAGACGAACTGCCATAGATACGCTTTCGCCGACCATCGGCAAATCTGCGCGCAGATAATCGTCCAGAAAAATGATATTGCGCTGCCAGACCCAATTGATCCCGGCTGAGGAAACGACCTGATAGTAGAGCCCGAATTGCGCCGCGTAGGTTTCACCCGGCGGGCATCTCCATCGGCCGATCTCATCACGGCAATAGCGGTTGGGATTTTTCTTGGCCAGGCGGGCGAGTTCTTCTTCCATCTTACATTCTTCCCATCCCGCCGAAGCCTCACGAATGACGAAGAAATCCGGCGTATGTAAAACGCCCAGTTTCTTTCCTGACGCGCTTAGATATTCAAGTTTGATGGAAGGCGGCTGATCGTAAAATTCAATTACGTCCGAAGCATGTTCCAATTCCTGAATGCGGGCCAGTTCGTTCTTATGGCTCTCGAACTGAATGGTAACGCCCATTTTGCGGCTGGGATAACGACCGCTCACGTTGCCGCGGCCGCTCTGAACAAGACGCGCAGGGTTTGATGATCTGATCTGTTGAATCAAATTCTCGGCGCGCTCACTGAGATTGAGCTTTCGGCGCCAATGGAGAAATTGATCTTGCTCGAACACAACCCCTACTCCTTATGAAAAGACTTGCCTTGAGTTGGATGGCCACGCGCCGGATGGAAGAGTGAAAATTAAACGGATTGCTGTTGACGTGAGATGGGGAACACCCGCAGCTAAGGAGCTTGCAGAATGGTCGCGCTATCGCCTCACTTCTTTTTCGTCGCTATCCAGTTGCAATCTGCCTTACCGCAAAACGGGTTGCTAACCGTGCCGGTCATTTTGGCTCCGGATTCAATCGTGCCTTTGAAGACGGCGGTGTAAGAGATTCGCGATTCTTTCACATGCCAGCCGAACACAACCTTATTCCCTTTCATTGTGCCCGTGGCCGGGGCTTCGGGGACTGACCCGGCGTCGGAGAAGGCGCCGCTGAGTTTCTCGTCTTCCTGCTCTTCATTACCGCAGTCCACGCGCAAGGCTCACTACCGCAAAACGGGTTGCCAACCGTGCCGGTCATGCTGGTCGCGGACTCAATTGTGCCCTTAAAAGCAACAGTGAAAGTGATCCCCCCGTTACCCTCCTGTTCCCAGCCGAACACGACCTGCTTTCCTTTTACTATGCCTCTTACTTTGTAGGGGCCGAACGGGCCGGAGTAATCGCCCGTCAGCTTTTCGCCCGTCTGTTTGAAGACGAAGGTCATCTTGATCGGCCCTTGGCTTCCCATATATTGCACTGCCCATGTCCCGGTAAGATTGACAGGCTCCGTCTCAGCGCCAACAGGCGTCAGACCAAAGCCAGGCGAAAATACAACTAACAAAAGTACTGCCAGCAATTTGTGTCTCATAAAGTCCTCCTTACAAATACGTTGCCATTGCCTTGGCGCCAACCTCGCTTACTCTAGCCGGATGGCGATTAGCGGGTCTACGTTGGTCGCTCGCCTCGCCGGGACAAGACCCGCGAGCAGCGCCACCGTCAACAACAGAATTGGCGCAACGACAAACGTCACCGGATCAGTTGGCGCGACGCCGAAAAGCTGATTCTCAAGCAGGCGTGTGGCGCCAAGCGACGCCGCGAGGCCGATACCAACCCCTAGCAAAGTCAATATCAGTCCCTGCCGCAACACCATGCGCAAGACGGCGCCAGGTTGTGCGCCGAGCGATATGCGAATACCAATCTCGCGCGTGCGCCGGCTGACGGCGTAGGCCAGGATGCCGTACAGACCGATCGCCGCCAGCAATAGAGACAACAACCCGAAGAAACTGGAAAGCACACTGATCAACCGCTCCTGCGCCAGCGACTCGTCAACCCGCGCGGCGAGCGTCTTGACATTGTAGAGCGGCAAGTTGGGGTCAATTTCACGCGCCGCCTGCCTGACGGCGGCGATGATTCGGGTCGGATCAGCGGCGGTACGGAACTGGAAAGTCGTAGCCCCCTGCACAAAGCCGGCCCCGTACCAGATGGGCTGCGCCGGTTGGCGCAGGCTGCCTTGCCTGGCGTCCTTGACGATGCCGACGATTTCATGACTGTCGCCCGCCTCGTTGTAACCGAAGCGCTGCCCAATCGGGTCTGTTTCGCCAAAGTAGTAGCGCGCGAAAGCCTCATTCACGATCACGGCCAGTGGACCGCTTCCCCTGTCAAAATCTCGCGCCGTAAAGCTGCGTCCGCGCAAAATCGTCATGCCGACAGTTTCAAAATACTCCGGCGTGACTGTGCCAACAGAAGGACGTAGGGGATCGCCCGGGGGCGCAGGCCGTCCCTGGGGATGCGGAGTGGGAATCGGTTTCCCTCCCCCGCCTTCACCGAGCAGTCCTCCGCCCCCCAGGCTCGCGGAGCGCACGCCGGGAATTGATTTGAAGCGTTCGAGCAGTAGTTGATAAAGCGCAGCGACTTGTTTGTCTTGATAGCCGATCATTCGCGGATCAGTCGAAACCAGCAATACATTTTCCTTTTTGAATCCGGCGTCCAGCGTGTATAGCTTGCCGAGGCTGCGCGCGAAAAGCCCCGCGGTAATCAACAGTGACAGCGACAACGCGACCTGCAGAACAACGAGCGATTTGCCAGCCGTGAGCCGCGATCCGCCCTCGGCGCTGTGGGCGTTGTCTTTGAGTGCCGGCGTCAAATCTACGGCCGTCGCGCGCCACGCAGGCGCAAGGCCGAAAAGGATGCACGCCAATACCGAAGCCGCCGCGGTAAACATGAGCGCGCGCGCATCCAGCGTCGCGTTTAGAGAAACCGGAGTGCGCCCGCCCACCATCAGCGCCAATAAAAAGCGGATGCTCCACCACGCCAGAGCCAATCCCAACGCGCCGCCAGAGGCCGCGAGCAACAGGCTTTCGGTCAGCAATTGGCGGATGAGCCGGAAACGACTGGCTCCGAGCGCGAGACGCACGGCAATTTCTTTCTGACGCGATGTCGCACGAGCTAACGACAAATTGGCCAGGTTGGCGCAGGCGATCAGCAGGATCAATCCCACGACTGCCATCAGGATGCGCAGCGCTCCGGAAAACTGCGTGCGCACGGTTGGGAAACCCAAAATTTCAAAGCCCCGATTGGCAGGGATCAATGCAATGCTTTGCTGCCGCAACTCTTGCTGCCTTTCCGGTGGCCACAATAATTCAATTTCAATTCCGACCTCATCCAGCGCCGTTTGGCGCAAAAGCCCGGTCAGCAGCGTGCGCGCCTGTTGTTCGCTCACTTCCGGTTTCAGTCGCGCCAACACGGGAGCCATGTTTCTGAAATAGTCCTTAATTGAATATCCCGGAGAGATTTGCTCGGTCATCATCGCCGGCGCCCAAAAGTCAGGCGATTCGCCCACGATGGCGCCGAAGAACTCCGGCGGCGTTACGCCGATGATCGTAAACGGATGACCGTTCACCGAAATGCTCTTACCGACAATCGCCGGATCAGACGCAAAACGCCGGCGCCAATAATGATGGCTGATGACTGCGACCGGATGCGCGCCAGGAACCTTATCGTCTTCTTCTGTAATAGTTCTGCCGAGCAGGGCATTGACGCCCATCACGGCAAAAAAGCCGCCCGAAACCCGTTGCGCACTGGCAATTTCAGGCTGCCCATTCAGCGCGACATTGACGCGCGGATTCGACGCAAACGTGCAGACGCCGGCGAGTAGTTCCTGCTGCGTTCCCGCCTTCTCAAAAAAGGAGCGGGAAAAAGCGGGCCGTGAGCGGCCAGGCGGGATGTCGCCCCGCTCGAGGGAGAACAGTCGTTCGGGATTTTTGACAGGCAAGGTTTTGATCAGCACGGCATCAACTAGGCTGAAAATCGCCGTATTTGCGCCGATTCCCAGCGCCAGGGAAAACAGGGCGACCGCCGTGAATCCTTTGTCTTTCCACAGCATCCGCAAACCGTAGCGTATATCCTGGAGCGTTGAGTCCACTGTTGAAAGACTGCTGCGATCCCGGTAGCTTTCCTTTACCCGCTCAACTCCGCCGAATTTCCGCAAGGCTTCATAACGCGCCTCTTCCGGGCTCATCCCCAGCCGCAGGTTGTCCTCAATCTGCATGTCGAGATGCGCGCGGATTTCGTCTTCCAGGTCTCGCTCCATCTTTCGCTTCAGAAACAATCCGCACAGGCGGTGGATGAAGAGTCGCAGCCAGATCATGTGTTTTCCTCCGACGGTTCAAGAAAGCGGATCATGATTTCCGACGCCCGCCGCCAGCTCTCTTCTTCGGCGGCAAGCTGCTTCT